>Ga0209347_1000136_pt1 | contig 209101 bp, 166 predicted proteins | sample AutmiccommuBRH23_FD_187382 | JGI IMG/M metagenome (GOLD analysis project Ga0209347, IMG submission 187382) | Deep subsurface microbial communities from Mt. Terri, Switzerland - Autotrophic microbial communities BRH/23 (SPAdes) (version 2) | ecosystem: Environmental > Aquatic > Deep subsurface... | reverse complement strand
TCAAAGAAAATTACGCGGATTCCGTTCCATGTCGCACACTTAATGTACAATTATTTCAACCAGTATTTTTTCCCGAAAGTGTGCGGCATGTTTCCGGAATGGGTGTGCGATTTCACCGGAATATGCAGACAATTTAGCAAGATTGGAATAGCAGGAACGAAAATTATCAGGTTTAATTAGAACATGCCGGCAGAGATGAGACCACACCAAGCGATGGACCGTAACCAGATGATTGCTCAGATGCGCATCAATGAGATGATTCTGTACGTCCAGGAGCATTTGGAACAGCGAATGACATTGGAAGAATTGGCAAGCGTGGCAGGTTATTCCCCATTCCACATCCACCGCATCTTTCATGCGTATGTTGGCGAAACGCTGGGAGCGTTTATCCAGCGACTGCGAATGGGAAAAGCGTTGGATGCCTTGATCAACAGCCAGAAACCGATCACAGATATTGCCTTGCAATCCGGATATCAGACACCAGCTGCCTTTTCGAAAGCTTTCAAACATCAGTTTCATACGACTCCCAGCCAGGTGCGGAAGACAGGTCAAAGACCTGGTATGTTATTCAATCTATTAAAAATCGTTCCTGAAATAAGGAGAATTAAAATGCAAGCAGAAATTAGAAAATTACCAGCCAAAAAAGTTCTGACCGTAACCCGAAAAGGTTTGATCGATAATAATTACAATAAAACAGCCCATGATGCCTTTACCGTTTTGACCCGCTTTATCAGTACAAACCGGATTTGGAGTTCCTTGGAAGAGGGGTGTTTGGGAATCTGTCCGGACGATGGTGTTGAAGTACCCCCGGAAGAAAGTCGTTACATCGCTGGTTATTTCTTAAAGGATGGAGCCCAGGTATGGGCGAGGGGAGAAGTAGAAGAAATGGAATTGCCAGCAGGCAGAGTGGCTGTATTCATTCACACGGGACCCTATGAAACTCTCTGGCAAACATGGAACAAAATTTATCAGGATTGGTTGTCACCCAGTGGAGAAATACTGCGGGATTCCTACCCGTACGAGGTGTATGTCAACGAAAAAGGTATAGTTCCCAATGAGGAATTGATCACAGAAATCTACATACCAATCAAATAATTTATAGGGGTGATGACTTGTACTCGCCCCATGAAGCCCTGGTAAGGTGCATTGAACTTGGATTTGGTAGATTGACCAGGATTGGAAATCAAAACCTATTAAGAATCACCAGGTCAATGCACCAGATCTGACCAAACCATCAACGAAATCAAAAAATAAAAAAATGTATTCGAATTAATTTCCTACAAAAAACGACAAAGGAGTAGTAGAACTTACAATATCATTATACACACATTATACATTCGGATAATAGTAATTTAATGTTATGTTCTATTCAACCAAGAAAAGTATAAGGAAGACTGATGGAACTTATATTCTTAGAACATAGGCTTAAGATATTCTTCTGAAAAAAACCGGAGATTACAAGCAGGGACAGGGCCATATTTGTTTGTTTCCTTATGCCTATTCTGTCGTTTTTTTGAGCGTTATTGTAGTTTGATTGTCCGGACGAAGTTTTCTAAAATTGATAATTATTCTTGTATAAATTTTTTCTGAAAAGTTTTACGATATACTTTTTCCTTTTTCTTCAAAATATTTCAGTATGTATTATCAATGCTTTCATCTCCCTTCCACTTAGTGATTGATGGATTTGGTTTGTATTTTAATATAATAATTATGTAATATAATGAATATTATCTTACATAATTATTATAAAGAAAATTATTCTGAAAATTTCCAAAATGGATCTTCCCCCATCAGATAAAAGCAGGCGATAAGATACTTTTAGGTTATTGATTAAATAAAAACTCACTCACCAATTTGTTGAATTCTTCCGGATTATCACGCTGCGGCCAATGCCCACAACCTTCCATAATTACCATCTCAGAATTCTGGATCAATTGATGCGCTTCTTCGGACGCCTCTAATGGCACCAGTGTGTCTTTTCCTCCATGAATCACCAATGTTTTTACTTTCAATTCTGGTAATCGATCCAGGAAATTCGTTTTCAAACCCTGCCAGCTGATATCTGCATTCTGAAAATCAGAGAAAGCTTTGGCACCACCGGGTATGAGTAATTGCCTGTAAACCTTCTCCACTAGATCTTCTGTCACTGAACCAGGCCGTTTCAGGATCATTCCGAGGGAATATTTCACCAGCGACCGGCTGCGAAGTGACCAGTAAGTTAAAGCGCGCATCCCGGGAATGCGTACAAACAGATAACTGAGTTTATGGAATGGTGCCTTGCGTTGCAATCCGTAACTATCCACCAGAACCAGTTTGTTAACTCGTTGTGGATAATCCAGCGCACAGCCCAATCCAATTGCACCACCCATGGAAACACCTACCAGATCTGCTTGTTGAATTTCGATTGCATCCATAAATTGCGGGAAAAAATTCAAATAAAAAGGCAGATCAAATAATACATCCGGTTTATCCGATTTTCCATATCCTGGCCAGTCCAGAGCGATCACACGAGCTTTTTTTGCCAGTTCCGGGATTAATAATTCCCAGGAAAGCTCGCCTGAATCCAATCCGCCCCCATGCAACAACAGTACTATCTGCTGACCCATCCCAGATTCCAAATAAAGCACTTTATTCTTACCAACAATGATAAATTTCGAAGAAATTTCCATTTTCTTCTCCCTGGATCAATAATAGACACAATTATTTATAAATTATAGTATAACCCCCACCCCACTAATAATAACTCCAGTTTGAAATCATCTAATAATTTCGTGTATATTAATAATTAATTTGAAAATCATAGAAAAGCTAAGGCATTTCGCTTTTCCCTTTCGACTTTCGGCTTTCAACTTTAACCTTTTATCTTATAAACACCCTTCGGATCAACTCCCAGGGTCATGCCATCGAAATAGCGTTTATCTACAAGAGAAAGACCTGCTTCCATCTCGGAAGTAATCACAGTAGTTGCCCGCAAGTGTTTTAGACGTTGCTCAATTTCATCCGCTGCACGGTCATCTGTTTCCCAATTCAGATGATCAAGTTTGCGTAGATCAAAAGGTACTGTGTATCCACGTAATGTTTTTTCACCGAAGCTATTGAAGAAAGCCTCAAAATAAGACATGACCAGCTCTCTTGTGGAGCGGTAAACCGGTTCGCGGAAGCGTAATCCAACGTAATTCGATTTTGCTATTGCCCCGATGCCCTTTCCCTGTCGAAAAATGGCCAGGACATGGTCATCATCTCGCCCAGGAACAGGCAGCATATCAATAATAAACGGAGGGTGACCCAGACGGCTTAATGCCGCTGCTGCAAACAAACCCCCATCCAGGCAATGGGCTTGCCTGTCTTCCATTACACGACGAGGACTGCGATTAGCATCTTCAGGACTGTAAGGAATACTGTCCAGGAAAGCCTGAATTTGGATCGGGGTATTGAGTGATTCAAGTATTGTTCTATTTTTTATTGAAAGGGATTCTTCCAGATTCATCATCAACTCCTCTTGTTTAGTTATTGTACACCCGCACACAATTGCGTCCATCTGCCTTGGCTTGATACAACGCCTGATCTGATATCTGGATCAAGTCCTCGAGCGTACCCATATCCAATTGGGTGGATGAAGCAACTCCTAGACTCACCGATGTCTGTACAGATGATCCATTATTGTTAATTTTCATTTTTTCAATGGCTTGCCGGATTCTTTCAGCAATCTTTTCTGCCTCCTCCAAAGTTGTTTCTGGAAGCACAATCGAGAATTCCTCTCCCCCCACTCTACCAATCACATCATTATCTCTTAACAGCGACTTGCAAACTTCAACTGTATTTTGCAGTACCAGGTCCCCTATCTGATGTCCGTGAGTATCATTAAGACCTTTAAAAAGATCGACGTCCATCATAATCATGGATACCTGGGTTTTGTTTTTTACAACAGACTTGAGGATATTCGTGGAGACATTGTGAAAATGACCTCGATTATAAATACCGGTAAGCGCATCTGTTTTGGCAAGATATTCCAGTTGACTGATCAATCGGACGTTTTCGAATCCTATCGCTGCTTGAGAAGCAATCATCTGAAATAATTTATAATCTTCTTCATCAAAAGCCTTCTCATTTTCTAAATCATGGGCAACGATAGCACCAATGACACTGTTCTTCGTGATCATCGGGGCTCCCATGAATGTTTTTGGCATGGGTCCAATAATTGTGCGCTGGTTATTTTTCAGAAATTCTTCTATCTCTGCCAAAGTATTTAAATGAAGATGTTTCCCTTTTTGAACAAGATAACCAGTTAGACCATCTTTATTAGAAAATAACCTATTGATCTGGTCCTCTTGTTCACCATCTAAATTAACAAAAGACCAGCTTTCTTCCTCTGGGTCATGTTCTATGATGAGGACACCAGAAGTTTTAATAAAGCGATGAATCTGACCCGTAATCGCTCGGGCAAAATCTTTCTTTTCCATGCGACTGGTTCCGATACGAATAATTTCATTCATAATGGATTGTTCGTTCAGTCTTCGATTTACCTGGGCATATAATCGCGAATTTTGCAGTGAAATCGCCACCTGAGATGCATAAGCATCTGAGATCGAGATGTCCTCATTGTTGAAATAATTCTTTTTTTCGCTTCCTAGCGTCAAAAATCCCAATACTTCTTCCTTTGCATACATGGGTATACACAATATTGAATCAATTTTTACAACAAGTTGTTGGTGATAAGATGGAAATTCTTTTTGTAGATTTGTATACATCACTGGATGCCGGTGAATAAGTGCCTGCTGGTGGGGACTATTCTCTAATGGAACTCTCAGCCCTATAATCGCATCAGGATCATTGTATCCACGCTGAAACTCAATCACCCTTTCTTCACCATTTAAGATCGAGATGTTGGCAATATCATACTTAATAATTTTTCCTATCTGTTCGAGTGCAAGGTTCAAGGTCTTTTGGGGATCCAAAGTTGAATTTACCACCATGGCTACTTCATGGAGAGATTGTGCTATTTGCCGGTTGCGAATCTCAGCTTCAACGATTTGAATTCGATCCGTGATATCAAACAGGAATATTAACCAGCCCAATGATTTTTGGTCACGATTTTCTAATGCTTTCATCTGGACTTCGAATACAAAGCGTTCATTTTCCAGACATAATTCTATTTCATTGTTCTCAGGATTATTTTCAGTAATATTGTCGATAAATTCTGGCCAATCAGCAAAGATTTTTTGCATCGGCTGACCTACCAGCTTTTTTTGAGGAATCAATTGGACAGTCTTGTTGACACTCGAAATGAGCGTTTGCATGGGATGATTGAAATCAACAATCCTCATTTCTTTGTCTAAAATCAACAAAAGTGCCCGCATCTGATCGATTACAACCTCACGACCAATTGGCGAGAGGTCAAAGAACTTATGTTTGAAAAAACTCCACACCAACAAGGAACTGAAAAGGATTAAGGAAAATGGTGTTGGGTCATAACCACTCAAATCCGGAAAAACATTGAAAACATACAATATATTGATCAGCAACGAAAATGGAACCATCACCATCAGTACTGTCATATTTTTACGATAAATATAACGGAACCGAAAAGCTGTCCTCACTATTAAAAATAATGTAAACATAACGCAGGAATAAAAATAAATGATCAATCCCCAAAAACCATACCCGCGTTCAAACACCAAAGTACTTCCGAATAAAGATGTACGATAAGTAAATCCCGTCCAGATAATTCCATGTTGTTCATTTGTGAGAATTAAAAAAAGCCCCAGAAAAGGAATAAACCACAGAGAGAATATTCGCAATTGATTTAACCATTTTTCATTACTGGTGTAGTAAATGGAAAAAAGAAGCAGGTTTACTGGAAGGCTGACAATCCCAAAATAAGCAAGTTTAGTTGCAATGAGCTTGTATGCAATCGAAGAAAATCCGGCACTCATCCCTGCGAAAAACGACCAGACAATTAAAGAAAGTAACACCCCCAGAAGTGCATAACCGCCTGGATCCTTGCGTTTTTTGAGTGTCAACCAGAAAAGTATAACCGCAACAAAGGCGATAAGAAATAATGACAAAGCATAAGGAGTAAATGTAAAAAACATCATATGAGTATAGCAAATTATATTTATTAGGCAATAAAATTTATCATGACGGAACAGTTATATCAATCAACATGATTCTTGGCAGATTTGTGGTAAAAGCCGTCAGAGAAGGCCCATATCCATTTCGAGATAATCAAATTCCTCTATGAGATAAAGTCTGATCTTCTCATTAAACAAACTGAGCAAAAATTGCACAGTAGTTTCAACCAAATAAAGCAGAAATATAATCCTAACTAATTCGTGGGCCTGCTGCAAGCACCTCTTCAGGAACACCATCAGCGAATTGTTTGAAATTTTCCTGGAACATTACAGCTAATTTTTTTGCCTGAGCATCATACGCCAATGGATCCTTCCAGGTATTGCGAGGGTTGAGAACCTCCTGAGGTATACCAGGACAGGACACAGGTACTTGCAATCCGAATACTGGGTCAATCTCAAATTCCACAGAATTCAAGGATCCATTCAATAATTCATCCACCATTCGCCGTGTATAAGCAATTTTCATTCGAGAGCCTTCTCCAAAAGGTCCACCGGTCCAACCTGTGTTAACCAACCAACAATTCACTTGATGTTTTTCAATTTTTTCACCAAGTAATTTTGCGTATACGGAAGGATGGTGTACCATGAAGGGACCGCCGAAACAATTACTGAACGTGGCTTGTGGTTCCTTGATCCCTTTTTCAGTACCTGCCACTTTGGCTGTGTAACCCGAAAGGAAATGGTACATGGCTTGTTCAGGGGTTAATTTTGCCATTGGAGGTAATACACCAAAGGCATCTGCAGTCAGAAAGATAATGTTTTTCGGATGTCCACCCATGCCTGAGGGTTCGTGATTTTCCAACTCACGCAGCATATAAGAGGCACGGGTATTTTCAGTGATGGTTGCATCATCCAAATCGATTTTTCTGGTAGCTGAATCAATTACAACATTTTCAAGAATTGTTCCGAAGCGTCTCGTCATGCGATAAATTTCAGGCTCATCTTTTTCAGATAGTCGGATTACTTTGGCATAACATCCACCTTCAAAATTAAAAACGCCATGATCACTCCAGCCATGCTCATCATCACCGATCAAAAGCCGTTTTGAGTCTGCTGACAATGTGGTTTTTCCGGTACCACTCAAGCCAAAAAATAGGGTTGTATCCCCTTCAGGGCCGATATTGGCTGAACAATGCATGGGGAAAATGCCCTGTAATGGAAAAAGATAATTTAATACGGTGAAGATCGTTTTTTTAATTTCCCCAGCATAGCGGGTACCAGCAATAATAGCCAATTTTTGCCCAAGATCAAGTGCAATCACAACATCCGAACGCGTTCCATCAATATCGGGTTCTGTTTCAAAGCCGGAAGCTACCAAGACAGTTACCTCCGGGTGAAAATCCTGTGGAGAAAGCGCATCGGAATGAATGAACATATTATAAGCAAACAAACTACCCCAGGCAGTATCTGTGACGATGCGGACTGGAAAACGGTGATCCGGATTAGCTCCCCCATAACAATCCTGCACATAGATCTCTTTCTGTTGGAAGTATTCTAATACCCGTGCTTTTAATTTTTCAAATTTTTCAATTGGAAATGATTTATTGTCCTTATTCCACCAGATATGATCCTTGCTTGAGGATTCATAAACAAAGAATTTATCTTTTGCTGAGCGTCCGGTGCACTTTCCGGTATAAATTACTAGCGGCCCAAATTCCGCCATCATCGCTTCACGATTATGAATGACCTGTTCGTAAAGCAAAGGAGGTTTTAAATTCCAGTGAGTTTTTTTTGTAGTAACCTGCGTTCTTGTAACCAATTCAAAAGAAGGAGTCATAACCAAATCTCCAAGTGTAAAATTAATTTTGGGTTCTTATTCACAACCAGTCAAAAGCGCGATAATCGCCATTCGAATCGGACCACCATTGGCAGCCTGCCGAAAATATGCTGCACCTTCATAATCATCGATTTCACGATCTATTTCATCCGTGCGAGGAAGAGGATGCATAATGGTTATGCCCGATTTGGAATTCTCGATCAAATCACAATTAATCACGTAAGTCCCTTTTAATCGTTCGAACAAACTTAAATCATCAAAACGCTCCTTTTGGATACGTGTCATATACAAAACATCGCTCTTTGAAGCCGCTTCAAATAAATTACTGGTTTCTACTACTTCGATGCCATCATTCCGTAAGGCTTGTGTGATTTCTGCAGGCATCCGTAATTCTTCTGGTGAAACAAAATAAAACCGTGGACCATATTTACCTAATAACCAGGATAATGAATGCACGGTTCTTCCATTCTTGAGGTCTCCAGCCAGCGTTACCGCCAGATTGTTCAAACCTCCCCGTTCTTTTTGAATGGTGAATAAATCAACCAAAGCCTGTGTGGGATGTTCACGTGCCCCATCTCCGCCATTGATCACCGGAATGCTCGCGCCAGTAGCAAAGTCTTGAGCACTCCCTGGCAGCATATGACGAATGACTGCAATATCAGCATACCCGCTGATCATTTTTCCCGTATCATGCAGCGTTTCACCTTTAACTGCTGAACTTACCAGTGCACCCTGTGATGTGGAGACTAAGTGACCACCCAGACGGAGCATAGCTGTCTCAAATGATAAACGGGTATGTGTAGATGGTTCATAAAACAAGACGGCTAATACTTTTCCATCCATGTTATATAATCTACCGCCTAATGCCAAAACATGCTCAAAACGAGAAGCTGTTTCTAAAATTAGACTGATATGCTCCAACTTGATATCTCTTACATGTAAGATATCCTTACCGGTTAATACACTTGTCATTTAGAATTTTCTCCTGGTATTCTCTGATTGAGTTTCCAATTTCGATTTTACTTTATCGAATTCACAAAAAAATTCTTGTTTGATAGAGATTATCGTCGTTTTTGTATTGTTTAGCTATTTCTATTCTAGCATAGTCCAATAAATGATTCAGGTGTTTTCCATCCTTTCATCAGAAATATTTATCAGCAACCAGACCACCTCGCTCTATTGGATTTATAGCTTTAGTTCTGTCTGTTGGAACCCCGGCTTTGTTGTCATCTCCAGTCAGGGTTAGAAGTCGCCAGGTAGCGTATCTATTGATATAATTTGAAAATCACAATCCATGGAGTTTCACTGGTGATTTTTATTGATAACGAAAACCAATACGATCCACGTATCAATCTGGCAATTGAAGAACACCTGATCCGCAACCTACAGGTGGAAGATGATATTTTGCTTTTCTATATCAACGAACCTTCGATCATTATCGGCCGCAATCAGAACACCCTCGAAGAGATCAATTACCCGTATGTTGAAGAACATAAAATTCACGTGGTCAGGCGGCTTTCCGGTGGTGGTGCGGTCTATCATGATCATGGAAACCTGAATTTCAGTTTTATCAATGTCAATGGCAGGGAATTCTTACACAATTTCAAGAAATTTACAGCTCCAATTGTGAAAGTCTTAAATGAAATGGGTGTTCACGCAGAAATGAACGGCCGTAACGATATTGTTATCGAAGATTGTAAGATTTCCGGAAATGCACAATATGCCATTGGAACGCGTCTTGTCAGTCATGGAACCTTATTATTTAATTCTGAATTAACCAAAGTTTCGGAAGCATTAAATGTTAAAACCGAAAAAATCATCTCCAAAGGAATTAAATCTGTGCGCAGCCGGGTGGTGAATATTAGCGAATATTTGTCCGAATCGATGGATATTTTGAAATTTCGCGAAAGAGTAAAAAACGGGATTCTTGCCGAAGACGACAACAGTGTTTACAAACTCACCCAAAAAGATTGGGATAGTATTAATAAAATCTCTAAAGAACGATACCAACAATGGGAATGGAATTTCGGACGTTCTCCAAAATTTAACATCCAGAAAACCCACCGCTTCCCCTTTGGCCAGATTGATGCCCGAATTGAAGTACACAATGGGAATATTCAGGAAATTAAGTTGTTTGGTGATTACCTAGGCTTGCGTAATATTGGAGACATCGAAACAAAGTTAGTTGGCGTACGTTATGATAAGAATCATCTCCAACAAGCTCTTGAAGGAATTGAGTTAAAAGATTATTTTGGTGGAATCAACGCTTTGGAGTTGGCAGAATTTTTATATGCATAAAGATCAGACCCCTACTCGACACCTCTTTTTGAATCAGTTCTATAATTACTTATATAAGAAATTTTAGTGGCTATGCGCATTTTTCCATAATTTATTTCAAATGTGGAGTTAATATGCTTGAGATCCCGTTCAATCAGGTGAAAATTCAGGATGCTTTCTGGACTCCCCGCCTGAAAAATAACGCTACGCTGGCACTTGAACATCAGTGGCAGCAGTTGGAGAAGTCTGGTTGTATCCAAAACTTCCGATTATTGTCTAACGATAATTCGTTGGGTTTCCGACGTGGTTGGTTCTTCGCTGATTCAGATGCATATAAATGGCTGGAAGCTGCAATTATTGGCTACGCGCAAATTCATTCAGATTTAATTGGACAATATATTCATGAGCTTATCACTCTTATTCAATCTGCTCAGACACCAGATGGTTATCTCTACACCTACAACCAATTGATCTTCCCCCAAACCCGCTGGCAGAATCTGCAAATCGAACATGAACTCTACTGCCATGGGCATTTGATCGAGGCTGCTATCACACATTTTCAGGTAACCACTGAAAAAATATTACTGAACACCGCCACCAAAGCTGCCGACCTGATCGTCGAGACATTTTCCGGTAAAGGTTCACTTTTCACCCCTGGACACGAAGAGATCGAAATCGCACTCCTGCGTCTTTTCGAAGTCACCGGTGACAAATCATATCTACAATTGGTAAAACAGTTTCTTGATCAACGCGGCAGGCATTCCCCTATTCGCTTTGCTATACATATGTTGGGAGAAAACCAGCGAGTAAGTCAACGCACAAATCTCTATAAACATCTGCAGGTTCAATTTGACCAGGAACATCCTGACCAGGCTGGAAACCACCCACTACCTCCACCTAACAATGTTAAACCTTCTAGAGTTTCCAACCTGCGGTTTATGTTGAGCGCACTCAACGGAAAATATTTCCAGCAACACACTCCTTACCACAACCAGAAAATTCCCGTTGGACATGCTGTACGTTTTGTCTATCTCCAGACGGCAGCCACCAAATATATCCGTTTATCAGGGTACAAAAACCACCTTCGCACCTTGCAGAAAAGCTGGACAAGAATGATTACCAGACGGATGGCTGTCACCGGTGGCATCGGATCGTTACCATTCAGCGAAGGCTTTGGTCGCGATTATGAACTCAACCCGAAAATCATGTATGCTGAAACCTGCGCTGCCCTGGGAAGCATGTTTTGGAATTGGGAGATGGGTTTACTCACCCAGGAAGCAGCTTTTGCCGATCTCTTCGAACGCCAACTCTACAACGCCTCTATGGCAGGCATTGGTCAAAAAGGTACTTGTTACCTTTATAATAATCCCTTGCAATCTGGGGAAGGAATGCAACGCCAACCCTGGTTCGAGATACCCTGTTGCCCCTCCAATCTTTCACGCACCTGGGGAAAATTGGGTGGGTATCTTTTCAGTCACCAAACGGATGAAATTTGGATTCATCAGCTTATCGGTTCACATGTTGACATTCAAATGGAAATTCCAGTATCCATTCAAACTGAAAGTTCATTGCCCTGGCAGGGAAAATTCAGTTTTCAGATCCACACCAGCCAACCGCAATCACTCAAAGTTTATTTGCGCATCCCCTCCTGGGCTGGCAATTGTTCGATCCTGATTAACCAGCAGGAATGGAAACACAATTCAAATGAATTACACTCTTATGAAGAAACTGCCAATGGTTACGATCCACGTCTTTCTTATTACCTATCAATCGAGCGTGTATGGGAGAACGGGGATCTCGTCGAAATGAATCTGGAAATGCCAATTCAGATACACAATGTCCACCCTAAAGTAAAAAGCTGCCCGGGGAAAGCAGCTTTATCTCGTGGTCCAATTGTCTATTGTCTGGAAGGAATTGATAATCCTGGGATAAATCTGGACTCCGTACAAGTAAATATAAAAAGTTTACAACCAGTTTTTGAGCCAGATTTATTAGGTGGGATTATGACACTCCAGGGATGCACCGATCAAGGACAACAACTCAAATTCGTTCCTTACGCCTGGTGGGCGAATCGAGAGTCCTGCCCCATGACTGTGTTCTTCAATTGTTCAAATCTTGACTAACCTGCTAATAAACTCCTGGCTTTCGCCACAGCGCGGCTGGCATCTTCAGCATATCCATCCGCACCAATCTGATCAGCATATGTCTGGGTCACTGGTGCACCACCAATGATCACTTTCACCTGATCACGTATTCCTGCTTCTTTCAACGCTTCAATTGTGTTTTTCATGTTGGGCATGGTGGTCGTTAACAATGCAGACATAGCGATTATTTGGGCACCATTTTCTTTTACTGCCTGAATAAATCGTTCAGGGGAGACATCAGTTCCTAAGTCAATTATTTCAAAGGCAGCTCCTTCAAGCATCATAGCAACCAGGTTTTTGCCAATATCGTGCAAATCACCTTTTACAGTACCGATGGCAACTTTTCCAGGAGAATGGACATCCTCAGCGGAAAGATGCGGTTTCAGTACTTCTAAACCTTTTTGCATGGCACGTGCTGCAATCAGCATCTCTGGAACAAAATATTCTCCTTCTTCAAATAAACGCCCAACCTCACCCATGGCAGCAATCATTCCCTGATTGAGAATTTCTGCCGGGTTTATTCCCGCATCCAGAGCTATCTGAATTTCAGAAACAACCTGTTTTGCATTACCATCCAGAATTCCTTCAAATATTTTTTCTAAACCCGCATTCATAAAAACCTCCCGATAAAAATGGAATTACCCCTGAAAATTTCGTATTACTAATTTTTTGTATCATTTTGATAAACCATGGTTGGGTATGAAAAGATACTTTTTTAATGATTGGATTTTTTCCTATGATCGAAATTGAAAAGACTGTATTATTATAAACGAAAATAAATTAAATATGTTAAAATTATGACAACGTTGTCTTAAATATGACCAAAAATCACATTCTTTCCCCCATAATTATCGATTTCGAACCAATTGGCAAACGCGTTCAATCCCTTCCTGGAGAAACGCTGGCTGACACTGCTTTGCGTGCTGGTATTGATCTGATCACTTCCTGCAATGGTTTAGGTGTCTGTACTTCCTGTAAGGTTGAAGTTACCGCAGGAGAACTCACCCCGCCTACCGACAACGAACGGGTCAAATTAATTAAATTGATAACCAACACCAATGTACGACTTGCCTGCCAGGCATTACCTCTCAGTAATCTCCGGATTTTTATTCCACCCGGCTCACTGACACAGGGGCAACAATTGCAGGTGGATGGACATTATCACCCAATCGAGCTGCACACACCATTCTCAGCCAGGATCGTTGATATCGACCAGCCGAGTTTGCAGGATTTACGCGGGGATTGGGAACGTGTTCGTGATGCGTATTCCCAGCAAACCGCAGTTCCTTTGCATGCTTCCCTGACAGTCCTCGCCCAAATTCCAAACCAGATTCGTACGCTTGGTTGGAAAGTCAAGTTGGTGGTTCATGAAAATAATTTTCGTCATGAATTGATCACAATTTTGCCTGTCGATGCTGATTTTTATGGCCTTGCCCTGGATATTGGTTCAACCAAAATCGCAGCCTTTTTGATAAATCTGGTAAACGGCGAAATGGTAGATCAAACCGGCTTCATGAATCCACAAATAGCATTAGGAGAAGATATAATCAACCGGATCAGTCATGCCATGCACACCCCTGAAAATGCATTGCGATTACGCGATCTATTAGTTGATCGAATTAATCAGTATCTCAAAGAAACATTTAAAAAACTCAAATTGCAGCCAGAACAAATGGTTGATATGGTTGTGGTAGGAAATACCGCCATCCATCACCTTTTCTGTGGTCTTCCGATAAAATCACTCGGTGAAGCGCCTTATGTACCAGCCATTCTGCACAGCCTCACTTTTTCTGCTGTACAACATGGGATTCATACTGCTGCTGGTGCTCAGATTTATCTTCCTCCCAATATTGCCGGCTATGTTGGTGCTGATCATACAGCCGCCATTCTGGCAACCCGCATTCAGGAAAGTGACCGGACCATGTGTTTGATCGATATTGGAACTAATACAGAAATCAGTCTGATTCACAAAGGACAGATTCATTCGTGTTCTTGCGCCTCTGGACCCGCCTTCGAAGGTGCTCACATCCAGGATGGTATGCGGGCAGCTCCTGGCGCGATCGACCTCGTCAAAATTGAGAATAACCAGATCGAACTCTCAACGATTGGCCAAAAACCACCCAGTGGCATTTGTGGATCAGGCATTCTCTCGGTGATGTCGGAAATGCGCCGTAATAATATTATCGATCGCCGCGGTGTTTTCAATCAAAAGCACGCTTTGGTGGACAACGAACAAAAAAATATGGTGTTGCATAAAAGCATAAACGGGCATGACATTAAAATAAACCGCAAGGATATCAATGAAGTCCAGCTGGCAAAAGGAGCAATTCGCAGTGGCATTGAAATCCTCTGCCAGAAAGCCAGCATTAAACCGGATGCCGTTCAACACTATCTGATCGCAGGTGCTTTTGGCAATTATCTGGATCTCGGCAGCGCAATCGAGATCGGGATGTTTCCTGATGTCCCACTTGAGCGTTATTCTCAGATCGGAAACGCAGCCGGAGTCGGTGCGCGTATGTTGCTGGTCAACCATGGACAACGAGTCCTGGTAGAAAAAATAAGCCAACAGATTGACTATGTGGAATTGACCGCTGAGAAAACTTTTAACGATATTTATGTAAGTGCTTTATTTATGGAAAAAAATGGATATCTCAACCAGCTCCTTTAATGTGATTGCCTGTGAAGCATTGGCACGCGCAGTTTATTATTATGCGTCCCTCACCCCCCATCGCATTAACATTACACTTCAAAAAATTGGCCTGCATGATCGCCCAAACAATCTTCGTGATCAGATTCAATTGTATATCGATCATACCTCTGCTGAAGAATATGATGCAATTCTGCTTGCTTATGGTCTGTGTGGTCGAGCCATTGATGGTTTGAAAAGTCGTGATGTGCAGCTGGTAATTCCCAGAGCACATGATTGCATCACGCTCTATCTGGGCAGCAGGGAGACTTACAACGAACAACAAAACAAACATCCCGGCACCTATTGGTATTCTCAGGACTATCTCGAACGCAGCGGTCGATATGGAGAAAATATGGCGTTGGGTAGTGTCCTTCCTCCAGATCTTAATAACACATACGAAGAATTTGTGAAAAAATATGGGGAAGAAAATGCGCAGTACCTGATGGAAACTCTGAACGGTTGGCAGCAGCATTATACCCGAGCGGTGCTGTTTGAGACTCAGTTTGGTGTCAATGACGAAATTCGCCGGAATGCACAGGCTCAGGCTCAGAAAAATGGCTGGCAATTGGAAACTGTGCAAAGCAATTTCCTTCTGGTGAAGAAATTATTATTCTCGGAATGGGATGTGGATTTTCTGGTCGTTCCACCCCGCCATCAAATCCAGATGTCGGTTGATGATGGGATTATCGAAGCTGTACCTTCTAACTGATATTAATCCTTTAAATTCGGAAATCTGTAGGTTGGGTTCGGAAATCCCGGGTGGAAGGCTTCTTCTGCAATCATGGTCAACTGAACCCCACCACCGTTTTTCGATTGCTGCAAACACCTATGGAAGATCTCCTGAATTTTCTGGTGAGAACACTCCAGACGTGCATTAACGGTTAATTCGATCTCGTCCGACCAGGCATCCATCTCGTCAATCACCAACACTGGCGAGGAATCCCCACTGACCAGACTGAGCTTCTGATGTCGCACACCATCACTGATCAGAAACTTTAAATGACCAACCGGGATACTCTGCTGCCCTATCACCTGTATTACCGATGCCAGAAATTCCTGAACCCATGCAACCGCTGGATGATTCCCTGATTCTAATTTGATCTGAGCGTCGTACCAGGCAAGTTCCTGCTCTCCGGAACCGTAATTTTTATAATTGATCTTCAATGACTCTGACGCGTAATGTGACGCTCCCTGCAGGCTCTCCAACCAGGGCATGACACTCTCGGCTGTTAATGAGACCAGTGGCAGGATATGCTTATCAGGGAAGCGCAGAGAAGTTCGTCCCAGAAGCTCACCTACTCCATCGTCTGCCAGCAAATCGACTTTGTTGATTATCAGAATCCCAGCTTCCTGGATCTGTTGCTCGAAGATGTAGATAACATTCTCCTGAAAAGGCAAATCGCCACCCTCCAGATAAATTTTCAACAAACGTGCATCGGTAAAAGTCGTAAGCGTAGTGTCTTCTTCATGAGCAGTCTTAAACTCCTTCAACGGTTTCACCACCGTTGCCACAATATCCGCGCACGAGCCCACCGACTCAGCGAAAACCACATCAGGCTTGATCTCCTGGGTAATCTGCTCCAGACTTTTGTTGAAATCACCATAATTACAGCAGAAACAACCGCCATTAACCTCCACGGCAGGGATGTCGTTCAGGCGCATAAAATGCGTATCCACCAGGTATTTACCCTGATCATTGGTAATCACCCCAACCTTCAAGCCTTGCGCCATCAAAGCTTTAGAAGCTGAGATGATAGCCGTTGTTTTACCGCTACCCAGAAATCCGCTTACCAAATGTATTTTCATTGTTTTACTCATCTAACCAATTAGAAAACCTTTCCTCAAATTCATGCTTATCTAGTTCTAAAATCCTGTCAACATCAATCATCTGGTTACTATGATTTTTTTGGGTTTGATCCGCTAATACTCTACTTGCAGCGAACCAGGCTTCCCGGGAGATTGTTTCATTCTTTTTGGTTTTGTATTTTAGGTAATATCTTTTCTTTTCCATAATGACCTTTGAAAGTAAATTGGATTTCATAATTTTATCAGAGTAATCCCTATGGTTGATACCCGTTTCGAGTATACGAACCATAGGTTGGAAAAAACAAAACCAGCTCAAGCAGGTTCAGGAAAAAGGCTAAGTTGCAATGTACCGGTAATGTGATCACTCATCCCCGTTTTGCCAGTCCCCTACTCCCTATCACCTATGATCTACCAGCTAAATCAGTTACAATTAATCCAACTTCAATCGAAAGGACATCACGATGAAATCTACCGAATTTCTTGCACACCTAGATCAAAAACAAACTCTCGTTCTGGATGGCGCTACCGGAACCAACCTGCAAAAACGCGGATTACCCGTAGGAACCGCACCGGAGACATGGTTATTCGAGAAACCCCAATCAATTTCCAAACTGTATAGTGATTTTGTTCAGGCAGGTTCAGACATTATTCTGACCTGCACCTTTGGTGGAAATCGAGTCCGACTGGCACATGCCAACCTGGTAGAGAAAATAGCTGATGTCAACCAGACCGCGGTTCAACTCGCCAAAAGCGTCATAACAGGCACTGGTGTACTGGTCGCAGGTTCCCTGGGACCCACCGGCGAAATGATGCAGCCATTTGGCACACTTTCGGAAGATGATGTTTTTGATATTTACCAAGAACAGGCAAAAGTTCTCTTAACAGCTGGAGTAGATATTCTGGTCGTCGAAACTCAGTTCGACCTCAACGAAGCCCAGGCAGCTGTGCGGGCTGTCCGATCCCTGGACGCGGAAATAGCTCTGGTTTGTTCCTTTAGTTATGACCGGGGTGTCCGCACGATGATGGGTGTAAAACCTTCACAGATGGCTGAAACGTTCAACAATCTGACCGTGGATGTACTCGGAATTAATTGCGGAAAAAGTCTGGAGGATAACCTCTCAGTCTTACGAACTCTCAAAGAAACTACTTCCAAACCCATCTGGTTTAAACCCAATGCTGGTATGCCCACCGCCAATGATGATGGCAGTATGAGTTATGACGTGACCCCGGAGATGATGGGTGAAAATGCCAAAGTGTGGATTACCGAAGGAGCACGATTGGTTGGCGGCTGCTGTGGTACCAGTCCCAAGCACCTGGCAGCCATTGCCAAGGTTACAAAAGGAAAATAAAGCAATTTTTCAATGAAAAAGCAAAAATTCTTAATCTCGATTTTGCTTTGTATTGTTCTCTCAGCCTGCACTACCTTTTTCAATGAAGACTCGTCCAGGAAGCAAATTGATACATATGAACTTGTTGAAAATAATAAGATCATTGAATTGATCTGTGCTGAAAAAACGGATTGTATCAAGACCATTTGCCCTGATCTAAATAAATGTCTATTGATAATTGCTCTAAGTCATCCGGTGGTGTTCGATTTTGTGGAAGAATATTCAGAATGTGATGGCTGTAATACACCGGTATTTCCTCCCGAAAAAGGTATCGGAAAGTGTATTGAATACGAAGTCCTGGAATGGGAAATCAGATTTTGGGTTTCCGAAAATTGTAATTTCCGATATGGCAATCCGGGGCAGACCAGAGTATCAGTACTGGTTAATCTCCAGCAGCGGAACATCCAGCAAATCATCCCTTCGGTGGAAACCATACTTGATCCAACTTATTGTGCCACAGATAGTGATTGCCGCTGTTTATCCGGTAGTGGGTTGCCTTTTATAGGCTGTAGCAATTCTTTTTATGCCCCTTTAAATCCCACAGGATTTTTTGTAGGGAGAGATTGTGGTTGTGTGGAGGGTCGCTGTGTAGCAAGAGATGGGTAGTAAAGTTGAAAAAATAAAAAAAAATGTACATTGTTTTTCGGTTTCGTGATTATAAAATTCCGTTAAAATACTTCAAAACAATCTCCTTTAATTCTATGCCTGCAGTTAAGCAATTTTCTCCAATTTCCATCCTTAAATTGCTATCAATTCTAATTTTCAGGCGTATAATTACGATAATCCATTTAAAAGCGTGAAAATCAATCAAATGCCCGGGAATAAAAAGTCCATCCAAATTTTTAATTAGCATCAACCAATTCAATCGACCATCATTGTGAAAGGAACATCATGAATTCAAAACATCTATTCTCCCTCTTCGTTTTATGCATTTTTTCTCTATGTCTAGTTGCCTGCAATTCTCAACCACCTGTAGATTCACCAAGCATTACCAGTTCACCAGCTACCGAAGCAGCATTACCAACTTCAGTAAATGTCACATCCAGGCCCATCATCTCTACGGCCGTTCCCCAGCCCACTGAACCACCTCCCCCAGTCCCTTGTATGATCGCGTTTGAATCTGACCGAGATGGCAATTCGGAGATTTACATGATGGGTCCGGATGGTAAGGACCCCGTCAACCTAACAAACAACCCTTCTGATGATAATCAACCTGCTATTTCAGCGGATGGAAGTCAGATTGCATTCATTTCTAATCGTGAAACCGAAACTTGTGTTGGCCAATCCCTTTACATCATGAATGCTGATGGTGGAGATTTAAGACAACTCAGCAATTGTATCTGGGCAAATTCCCCCAATTGGTCTACTAACGGAGAATGGATCACCTTTTCAGCTGATGGAGACATTTTCCTTGTGCGATCAGATGGTGCAGAAGATCCCATTAATCTCACCAACAGCCCAGATGAGGAGGGATATCCTGTCATTTCCCCGGATAATCAGAAAATTGCCTTTTTATCGGGTGGGTCGCAAAACTGGAATGTGTTCACCATGAATTTGGATGGCAGTGATCGGCAACAATTAACTACAAAAGGCGGGGAGATTGGGATTGATTGGTCAGAAGATGGTCGAATTGTTGTCGTTGGATGGAACCGCGGGGATCAAGGCTGTTGCAATTTTGTAATGAATGCTGATGGCAGCGAAATCGTCGAAGCAGGTGGAAAAGGTGAAATGCAAAAATATCTCCCCTTCTGGACTCTCGATGGAAATCGCGTGGAATGTGTTGGACTTGATTTGAGTGGCAATTCAGAGATTTATCTTGTTGGTGAAGTTTTCCCGGACATATTCCTCAACCTCACTAATAATCCCGCCAACGATACAAATCCCTCCTGGCCAGCGAAATGTGGACCCTCCATCCAATCTCACAATCTTGAGGTCGAGCAATCGCAAGAGAATACAGAGATAATCATTGGGTTCGCAGGTGATAATCCCTGGGAGCAGCAAAGAAAAGATAATTTTCTTAAAGCTTGTGATGAATTGAAAATTAAATGTATCGTTGGTGAAACCGAGGCCTTAATTGAACAAAGGGTAAATGCTATCATACAAAATTCAAATAATATCATTGTAAATGGATTACACCCGCTAATTCTAGAAGCCCGGGATAAAGGAATTCCTGTCTTTGTTCTGGATGCTGAATCCAGTACGGATGGTGCCTACAATATCACCATCGATCATCAGAAATGGGCAGCCAAAAGTCTTGAATGGATGTTTGAAGAGATGGGTAAAGCCGGTGAATTTGCCTTTTTCAATTTCCAGTCTTACAATGGCCATAAGTTGATTATTGGTGATATGCTGGACAAATACCCCGGAATAAAAGTGGTGGAACAACGCCATGATGATTACACCCATGATTACAAAATCATGGAAGCAGATGTTCGTTCATTTATGGAAAAGTATCCCAACATCAAAGCGATTTGGGCAAACGGGGAGATGAATAACGTGATCTGGGGAGTAAAAGGAACAGTCCCACCAGATGATTGGCCGTTGGTGATGTGCGAAGCAACCAAATCCGGATTGGAAGCGTGGAATATTGTGAAGGCAGAAAATCCAGGATTTAACTGCGTCGCGATGAGTAATCCGCCTGGTATTGCCTATGATGCGACCTATGCTGCCTATTACCTGGTCAGTGGTTTCCAGATTAATCCAGATGCATTAAGTGGTGAATTTGGTAAAACACTTTATGTCGATTTCCCGATAGTTACCCAGGAAAACATCGACGAATGGTGGGAGACAATCAAGAAGGAAAATGAAAAATATTTAATAGATGAACTGATGTCACCAGATGACATTAAAGACAGGTGGTTCTTAGAAAAATAATTATTAATAAATTTGGAATAATAAGTCTATACCAGTAAATATAGAAATAATTATAATTGTTTGGATGTTTGACCAATAACTTTCAAAGAATTATTACAACAGTTATTTGTATCCTTTCAATAATTAGTGGCTAGGGTGTTTTTGGCGTGCAGCTGCATGCCAAAAACACCCACTTGCCCCGATTTATTGAGATTATACAGTTATTTAAATATTTAAAACTAAAAACAGAGATGAATATCTGTCTATCATAAATTTCGATAATTGGTTGGATCTGAAACCTCATTTTTTATGCGTAATTGTCACAGCCAAAACATCTGAACCTTTAATTTTTCGTCCGACCACTTCCACATAATCTCCTGGCCTAGGAAGAAGATCATAATAAATGTCAGGATCATTTTCATTTCTTTCATAAACAATTTCTGATCGATAAAGTAAAGGAAAGATAAAATATTGATCGTATTGATCATTAAGCTGGAATGATTCACTTTCACCGGAAACATATTCAACAATGCCACTAAGATTTAAGAGATTGGTATAGTATCTGTCAACCTGGAAATCAGTTCCACTGGCGATCCACTTACCAAAGGCTGTTATAGTATCTCCAGTGTATATTGGCAAATTCCCCATCCAGGCATTGCCATCCCAGTAAATCGTCTTATCTGTGATCTTCAGTTTTAAATCCGTGCCATCCATCTGGCGAATCACAAATTCATTTTTACCGGTTGTTATTAATTCTCCTTCAACCATTTCTTCTTCATTTTTTGATCCAGGTGGAATCTCCTGACTCAAAGAATTGAAAGCGTTATCGCAACTTGTCAGGAATACAATAATGAAGAATAAAGGAAAAGCATACAGGAGTAATTTCTTTGACATTGTTTTGAAAGCTCCTTGAATATTGATGATGATTATTTTTAAATCGTTCGAATCGATCCGCGATGAATAATTTTTGTTGGGAAAATTACCTGCCTGGATTCCGGCTGCCTACCCTCCACCAGATCAATCAACATGCGCACGGACTGTTCCACAATCTGATCCAGCGGATACTTGACAACTGTAATGCCTGGCCATATTTCTTTACTGAGGGCGATATCCCCAAAAGCGACCAGTGACACTTTTTCCGGGACACCGATCTTCAATTCATTCAAAGCATAGAGTCCACCAGCCGCTGCTTCATCACTCAGGGCAAAAATTGCTGTCGGAGGCACCGGTAAACTCATTAACATTCGGGTAGCATTATATCCACCGGGAAAGTTATTCTCGGAATCAACCAGGTATTTTTCATCAAATAGAATCGAATGATCTTCTACTGCTGCCTTGTAACCAAACAACCGATCCAGGCTGGAGCGATGGTTACGTAGCCCCATCAACAATCCAATCCTTCGATGACCGTGGTTGATAAGATATTCAGTCATCTGGTATGCTCCAGTGAAGTCCTCTGCCGAGACATAGGGCGTACCACCGGTAGGCTGTAAAGGCGCGATATGTACATGCGCTATTCCGGAATTTTTGATCAACTCGATCAGAAAAGGATCGCTATCACAGGGCGGTGTCGTGACCAATCCATCTATGCGTTTTTGCTGAATTAATCCTGTGATTTTATCTCTTGAACGCGAGAATGATGGGTAATACGTTTGAACAAGGATCTCGTAATTACCCTCATATCCCAGATCCAGTACCTTGGAGATTACCGTCGATTGGAATGAACCGGAGGAATGCAACAGGATACAAATAACATAGGATTTCTTTTGAACGAGTTGACGGGCTGAGATATTGGGTACATATCCCAATTCCGCAATAGCGTCCTCAACCCTTTCACGTAAGGCAGGTTTGACATGCGGTTCATCATTCACCACTCTGGATACTGTTTTTATCGAGCACCCCGCTCGTTGGGCTACTTCTTTTATTGTAACTGCCAATTTTCCTCACTCACCTGTTATTCATACTGATTATAGCAAAGCTTTATACTATCAATAGTAAATCAAACTCATCTATCAAAGATTACAATTATCGTTATTAATGCAACAATTATCAATTGACAACGTTGTCATAATGAATATAATTAAATCATCCTTCATCCTTTGAAAGGAAGAATATGACTAACGTCTCCTCCAGTCCCAAAAACCGAAAACTAGACCTGCTGACTGTCCTTAAACATCAACCCTCCACCCAGATTCCCTGGGTGCCGTTTGCTGGCGTGCATGTTGGAAAACTCACCGGGTATTCAGCCAACGAAGTATTGCAGAATGCCGATAAATTATTTGAATCACTAATGGAGGCTAATCGCCTGTATGCCCCCGATGGTCAACCGGTCGTGTTTGATCTCCAAATTGAAGCGGAAATTCTGGGCTGTGAGTTGCTCTGGGCAGAAGAATCACCTCCCACGGTTGCAACCCACCCACTCCAATCCGATCCAACCATCCCAACCTACCTCCCCACCCCGCAAGACGGTCGTCTGCCGATCGTGTTGGATGTCATGCATAGGATGAAAGCGGAAGTTGGTGAGCACACAGCGTTGTATGGTCTCGTTACAGGACCGTTTACATTGGCTTCGCATTTACGTGGAACTGAAATCTTTATGGATATGATTGATCAACCTGAGTATGTCTCTGAACTTCTGACGTATGCAACCCGTTTTGTTGAAACAATCACAGAATTCTACATTAAAGCAGGCATGGACATCATTGGCGTTGTCGACCCAATGATTTCGCAAATCTCCCCACGCCATTTCAAACGTTTTATGTCCGAACCCTTCAGCCAGTTATTCAAATTAATTCGCGAACAAACTGTCTTTTCGGCATTTTTTGTATGCGGTGATGCTACCAAAAATCTGGAAGTGATGTGCCAAACGGGACCTGATTGTATTGCTGTCGATGAAAATATCAACATGGTTTATGCGCAATCGATCCTAAGCCAATACAACATTACCCTACAAGGTAACATTCCCCTCACTACCCGAATGCTGCTCGGTACCCAGGAAGACAATATGCAATACGTGATCGAATTATTGGATAAACTTGACCATCATAATTTAATCATATCACCAGGCTGTGATATGCCTTACGACACCCCGATTGAAAATGTGATTGGTGTGGCGGAAACAATTCGCAATCCAGAACAAACCCGTCAGCTGCTTAAAAATTATCAACAAGTGGATCTCGACCTTTCATTGGTAACCTTACCAGACTATGATCACCTTGAAAAACCGTTGATGGAGGTTTTTACATTGGATTCCGCATCCTGCGCTGCTTGCAGTTATATGTTACTGGCAGCTGAACGTGCCACCCAAAGCCTCGCTGGTAAGATCGATATGGTTGAATATAAAATGACAAATACTGAGAATATTGCTCGTTTGAAGAAAATGGGTATCCAAAATTTACCTGCCATTTTAGTTAACGGAGAACTGAAATTCAGTTCATTAATTCCTGGCCAAAAAGAGCTTATTGATACCATTCACGAATACCTGAAATAAGTAATTTTCTCCTTCTTACCCCCTTCAGAAAAATTACGCTCTAGAGCGTAATTTTTCGTTTTATCCGTGATAATTTCCAGGTCATCCTAGTATAAAATGTGGTTTTTAATGAATATTTGTGTCCTTTCAATAAATTGGGGTAAGCAGGTATTATTGGCGTGCGGGTGTACGCCAATAATACCCTGACTGCTAATTATTGAGAGGAAACAAAATTTTTTCCCATTTTTGTAAAACTTCTCTATAATTAACCTAAATTCTGACAGCTCGTACTGAATAATGTCGGATTTTTTTCATGATATTTTATCAAATTATTTGCCTCATTATTATTTTCAGTCGTTTAGTATCGTTCCAGGAGAAGAAATGAAAAGTAAAACCATTACAGTTACTATCATATTGTTTGTGTTATTGACTACACTTGCCTGCATCGGGCTTGGTAGTCGTCCAGGTGAAACTCCGAGTCCAGCCGAGCAAAGCATTACGATTTTGGAAAATTTTAATAAACAGAATGAAGGAACAAGTCCCAATTCGATTAATTCTCAACCTGTTGATCCACCTCCATCTGAACCAGGACCAGCAAATCCGGCCTCAGGAAATGTTAGCTCATCAGATCCAGAATCTCCTTACAGCGAAGAGAATGAATACTCAGTAACTGGAACAAATTTCGGATGTACCTGCTCGGTTGATGGAAACACCTTGACACTGAGCTTAGACATTAATGGCGATCAACTGACCTATGCTGGTAATGTGTATGACAAGATTGCTGAGAACACTTACAAACGTTCCTATATGGGTTATTACATTCTCGAGAGTGGTGAAGGTGAAAATAAGACCAGTACCCAGGTGGACGAAGAACGCCACGATACCATTATTCTCACAGAAGAAGGTTTCATTTCGGAACATTATCAGGGCGATGAAGGATCTCCTTGTTGTTACCATACATTTACAACGCTAAAATAGAACTTGACTCTTCTTAAAATCCAGTTATTCACAAAGAAATCTTAAATATATTGTAATCAATTTACAAAATCATTGACTGGCAGCATTGAATAATAACAATCTAACAAAAAATTACGCATCTCCAAACAAAGATGCGTAATTTTCATAAAGAGAATGGAATGAAAACCCTAACCTTTTAGTGCACCAGCCATTAACCCTCGCAAGAAATATCTTCCCAGGAAGATATAAACCAATAAGGTCGGTAATGCTGCCAGGAAGGACCCTGCCATCTGCACATTCCAGGCAATGATCTGGCTGCCAGCCATATTATTAAGTGCTACGGTGACCGGCCAATTTGAAGGACTGGTCAATACGACTGCAAAGAGGAAGTCATTCCATGCAGACGTGAATTGCCAGATGATTACCACTACAAAAGCTGGTGCTGAGATCGGCAAAAGTATGTGCCAGTAGGATGACAACAATCCGCAGCCATCGATTCGTGAAGCCTCGATTAATTCTTTAGGAATGGTTGCGTAATAATTCCGGAAAGTCAGTGTCGTGATGGGGATACCATAAATTACGTGAGCCAGCACCAGACCCGGTAAACCACCATATAGATTAATATCGCGCATAAATTCAACCAGAGGGATTAAGATACTCTGATAAGGGATGAACATGCCAAATAAAATAGCAGGAAAGATAATATCCGAACCCTTAAATTTCCACTTTGCCAGCACATAACCATTCAATGATCCTAAAATCGAAGATATGATCGCTGCTGGAAAAACCATATTGAAACTATTCCACAGGTAGGGAGCCAGTGCTTTATACGCCGCAATAAAATTATCAAACCTGATTTCTTTTGGAAAATTCCACATGGTTTTGAGGCTAACCTCCTCAAATCCCTTAAATCCTGTAACTAACATAACATACATGGGGATTAAGTAGAAAAAAGCAGCCATAACGAGCGGAATATAAATGTACCAATTTTTAATGCCTTTCCGTGCTATCATAATTCCGCCTCACTTCTGAGTGTATAAATGAGATATGGAACAATTAATACCGCCACACTCAACAATAATAGAATACCGATTGCTGCACCTCGTCCAAAGAAGTATCCATCAAAAGTAACCTGCCACATGTATATCGCCGGTACATCCAGAGGAAGTTGTTTTCCTGCAACGGCAATAATCAAATCAAATACTTTCAGGGAGATGTGCCCCAAAATGATCATTGCACTCAGTGTAATAGGTCGCAATAAAGGCAAGATGATAAATTGATAAATCTGGACTTCATTGGCCCCATCTACCTGAGCTGCTTCCCGTAACTCAACCGGGATGCCACGTAATCCACCTAAATACAAAGCCATGGTATATCCCGACATTTGCCAGATAGCCGGAAGTGCAATAAAGGCAATCCCCCAATAAGGCGTGGTGTGCCATCTGCTGATCAGAAAATCTAACCCCAGTGCATCAAATAATAAATTTAAACCACTCATTCGCGATCCCGTAGCAGGATTCATCAACCAGCGCCAAACAACACCGGTCACAATAAATGAAATTGCCATCGGAAATAAATATAAACTCCGAAAAAATCCTTCTCCTTTGATGTTCTGGTCTAATAATATTGCCAATCCCAGACCAATAATTAAACTACCAATTACGAAAATAACAGTAAAAATCAGCGTATTGCGGATATCAATGTGAAATCGAGGATCCTTAAACAGTCCCAAAAAATTCTCAAGACCTACCCAGGTATAATCTGGCAGAAGTCCTTTCCACTTGCTCAAAGAGACGCGAGCAGTCCACCCAATGAATCCATAAACAAAGATTGCAATTGCCAGGACCGATGGGGTAATCAAAGCTACCGAAAGCAAAGTCTCTCTCTTGATGCGCATTTTACCTGCCTGAATTTTGGGATAATTAATCATACCGTCAATCATTTATTTATACAAAATTTTCTATATTTTGTATCATCTCAATCAACCAGAGTTGGTGTGTTTTTAGCGAACAAAAAAACAAGTCAAAAACACACCAACAACTAATTAATGAATAATTATTACTGGGAGGGGATTCTCCCCTCCCAGTAAATCAAAGAGAATTATTTACATGGTCCTGAAGCCACACAGGCAGCAACCAGGCTGCTTTGGAAACTTGGAATATCCATGCCTAAGAGGAATAAACCCAAGGCTGTGTCAATTTCACTTTTCCAGGAATCATTGGCAACCACACCATGGGTTAGAGAACCAACCACAATGTCGTTCGCCCAATCATCCATAGCGGACTGCAAATACTCATCATAGAGAGCTTTGTTACCATCACTACGCGCAGGAATGGAACCCTTGACAGGGTTGAATGCATCCTGACCTTCTTTGGAACCAGCGACGGTTAACCAGGCAATCGCAGCGTCCCGATTGGGTGCGCCAGTTGGAAGAACAAAGCTGTCGGAAAGGAATTGGAATACTCCAGCAGTACCAGGTACCGGTGCCCAGCCGAATTCTGTCATCGGAGCCTTGCCTAATTCTTTGAAGAATCCTTCTGCCCAGTCACCCATGATGTTAAAGGCAGCATCACCATCAACCACCAGTTGGGAGGCATCCTGCCAACTCAAGGAAGCAGAATCGCTGTTGGTATAACCCATAACTTTCACAAAATCAGCCAGCGCTTCGGTTACATCCGCATCACCCCAGCTTTTGGAACCATCCCATAAACCATTGTACGCATCACTCCCTAAGGAAGCCAGCATAATGGTTTCAAACAGGTGCAGGACAGTCCATTGTTCACCCAGTGCCAGAGGAGCATCCATACCAGCTGCTTTTAATTTATCCATGGCAGCAAAGAATTCAGGCAATGTGGTTGGTACTTCGACCCCATTATCTGCCAGAACTGTCGGGTTGTACCAGAGCACATTGGCGCGATGAATGTTGACCGGCACAGAATAGATATTTCCATCCTGTGAGATTAATGGAATCAATGTCTTTGGCATCACCGCCAACCAGCCATTCTGGTCATACAGGAAGTTCAGTGGTTCCAATTGACCAGCAGCCACATACGTGCCAATCAATTCCTGACCGGCATGACCCTGGAAGCTATCCGGTGCATCGCCAGCTTGCAAGCGGGTTGCCAGGACGGCACGTGCATTGGTACCGGCACCGCCAGCGACAGCAGCATTGATAAACTCAACACCAGGATACTTTTCTGCGAAAACTTTAATCATGGCATCCAGGCCAGCTGCTTCGCCACCACCAGTCCACCAGGAAAAGACTTCCACTGCACCACCAAGTGTTGAAGTAACAGGTGCAGGTGCTGGTTTTCCAGAGGCTTCAAAAGCTGATACCAGAGCGCTTTGGAAGGTCTTGCCATCTTTCCCAAGTAAATACAATCCCAAAGCTGTATCAATTTCACTCTTCCAGGAATCGTTGGCAACCACACCATGGGTTAGAGAACCAACCACAATGTCCTTCGCCCAATCATCCATAGCGGACTGCAAATACTCATCATAGAGAGCTTTGTTACCATCACTACGCGCAGGAATGGAACCCTTGACAGGGTTGAATGCATCCTGACCTTCTTTGGAACCAGCGACGGTTAACCATGCAATCGCTGCATCGCGATTGGGTGCGCCAGTTGGAAGTACAAAGCTATCGGATAGGAATTGGAATACACCAGCTGTCCCAGGTACGGGTGCCCAGCCGAATTCTGTCATGGGTGCTTTTCCTAATTCTTTGAAGAATCCTTCAGCCCAGTCACCCATGATATTGAAGGCTGCATCACCATCAACCACCAGTTGGGAGGCATCCTGCCAGCTTAAGGAAGCTGAATCAGTGTTGGTATAAGTCAAAACTTTTTCAAAATCAGTAATAGCTTTCGCAACATCAGCATCAGCCCAGCTTTTGGTGCCATCCCACAAACTATTGTAGGCTTCATTCCCTAAAGAAGCCAGTAAAATGGTCTCAAACAGATGCATAACTGTCCATTGTTCACCCATTGCCAGAGGAGCATCCATACCAGCTGCTTTTAATTTATCCATGGCAGCAAAGAATTCAGGCAATGTGGTTGGTACTTCGACCCCATTATCTGCCAGAACTGTTGGGTTGTACCAGAGCACATTGGCGCGGTGAATATTCACCGGTACTGAGTAAATATTTCCATCCTGAGAAATCAATGGGATTAATGTTTCCGGCATCACATCCAGCCAGCCATTTTCTTCATACAGGAAATTTAAGGGTTCCAGCTGACCAGCTGCTACATAAGTACCGATCAATTCCTGACCGGCATGACCCTGGAAGCTGTCCGGTGCGTCGCCAGCTTGCAAGCGGGTTGCCAGGACTGCACGTGCATTGGTACCGGCCCCACCAGCAACAGCTGCGTTGATGAATTCAATGTCTGGATATTTTTGACCGAAGACTTTGATCATGGCATCCAAACCAGCAGCTTCACCACCACCAGTCCACCACGAAAAGACTTCCACTTGCTGTTTCCCAGCTGGCTGTTTTGTGGGTAGTTCACCAGGTGCCACAGGAGCCGGGGTTTCAGCTTTCTTTCCACAGGCTGTCAACACCATCGAGAAAAGAATCAATAATGTGACAATCAACAAACTAATTTTTCGACCTTTCATATTTGCTTCTCCTTCTAAAGTTTTGTAAATCATGAACCAATTTTTATTGGAATACAACATTACTTTGCGATAACCAGTTTACGTTTCTGTTTTATCTCTATATTTATCTCCTCCGAATTTTATTGGTTAAATGATTAGGAATTGCCAACAAGGCAAGGTAAAATTAATTATAATGATCCAGTTAAAGTTAACAAGACATTAACGGACATATCATGGACAATCGGCGGACATTGGAGATGGATTTTGAAAATTTTGAAAATTTGGTAAAAGATGCGCTGTCAAATATGTTTGATTATGCGGCCCTTGAAACCCATCCTCTCATTGCAACAGGTATCAAGCCGCATCCTGAATTTAAAGGCAGTAGAAGTGATTTTTTAAGAAGTGTTTTATTGGACTGCATCAATTCCTTAAAACCAGTTGATATTGAATATGATCTATTATCGAACGAATGGCGGTCCTTTATTATTCTTTCTCAACGCTATGTCGAAAATATAAGCTCAAACGAACTGGCAAAAATCCTGATGCTGGGAGACAGGCAAATTCGTCGAAGTCAAAAAAAAGCTATTCGTGCGGTGGCTTTAATTTTGTGGGATCGCCAACAAAAAAATGTCGAATTGAATACTGAAGAAATCGAGACTAATGGCTTTGTGATTAACCGGGAAATCATCAATTTAAACCAGGTAATTCAAAGTGTGCTTGATTTGTTAAAAAATCACTTTGAAAAAGAAGCTGTTTTTGTAGAGTTTGTAGATCCAAAAAATAATCTCTCAGTTAACAGCGATCGAATCATCTTAAGGCAAATTCTCATCAGAATATTCAACCTTGTCTTTCAGAAAAAGAATATCCACCAGATCAAGATTCAATTAGAAGAAGATCATGAAGTTGTCAAACTGTTATTCTTTATTCCTGAATATCATGAAGAGATTGAAAAATTCTTATCCAATCTGCATATTCAGGATAATATGTTTTTTCAATGGGTCAATGAATTAAATTTACAGCTCATGGGAAATAATACATCAACAGGTTTCAATTTCGTTGTTTCTTTTGCCAATCAAGAAAAAAAGTTGATCCTCGTAGTTGATGACCAGGAACCTGCATTAAAAATGTATGAGCGTTATCTGTCCAGAACTAATTACAAAATTTACGGTCTTTCAAAAGCTACCAAAGTTCTGAATAAAGCAATCGAATTAAAACCAGCCTTGATATTGCTGGATATCATGATGCCAAAGTTTGATGGATGGGAGATTTTACAATCATTACGTCTAAATGAAAAAACCAGACACATCCCCATCGTTGTCTGTTCCGCATGGGGAGAACCAGAATTGGCAGAGTCTTTAGGCGCTGATTATTTCCTGCGAAAACCGATCATTCAAAAAGAATTATTGGAAATCCTCGAGACCATTTTGGATGATTCGTAATTAATTTTAGTTATTAATCCTTTTCCTTGCGGAAATCTGGTTTGAGTACATCTAAAGCTGAATGGAATATTACGCGCAATTCAACCGGGTTGTATGGATTCTTATTCATGATCTGAAAATACCCTGGCTGCACCGATTTTTGAACTTCCCCAAAGTCACTGGCAGATATGATAATGACCGGTGTCTTCTGATGAGCATCTATTTTACGTATTTCAGACAATACTTGGGTTCCATGAATATCCGGTAGATCCAGATCCAATAAAATGGCATCCACATTTTGTCTCGTAATAATATCCAGCGCATCCTTGCCTGAATATGCAGGGTAAAAATTGACATCCTGTATCGAACCAATTAAACCAGAATACGATTTTATTGCCTGAGTAAATAATCTAACCATGCTGGGATCATCATCAATAACTAGCAAATCTTTTGTGCTTTCTCCGATAGACTGAATTGTTTGGATCAGAGTATCACGCGAAACCGGCTTTACCAGATAGCGATACACACTGCCCGGCAATACCAGCGATTGTTCAAGCACTTCGGAGAACAAGAAACGAATCACCGGGAACTGGTATGTCATTTTCTCAATTAACAAAGAAACCTGATTATCGTTCACAAAAGCATCATCTAAAATGATGGCGGATGGATAATAATTTTCAATCATTTGCCTGAGGTCGATCATATTGGTGACCGGGATTACTTCATAATCAAAAAGCAGCATACCAATTTGCTTGGCTTTGCTCAGGTCAGCTGAATAACACAGTATTAAATCTGCCTGCCCTTTTGCAAATAAGCTTGCAACTCGTTGTTCTCCACCTACAGCCAGATCTGCGCGAATATCATGCAGTGATGTCATTGGTTCCATCACGGGTAAAAAGATGTGAATGAGTGTACCTTTTTGTATTTCACTCTCTACGGTAATTCTCCCGCCATGTAATTCCACAAAGCGTTTACTGATCGGCAATCCCAACCCGGAACCTTTTTCACGACTCCAGCTTTCCTGGCCTGCCTGGCGAAATTCATAAAAAATGCGTTCAATGTCTTCCGGTGCTATTCCGGGACCGTTATCCTGAATGATAATCTCGACCTCATCAGTCCCATTCATTCTGGCATCGACTGAAATTTTTCCTTGTTTGGTAAAACGCATACTGTTGGTGATCACATTCAGGAGCACCTGTCGTATGCGGGTACGGTCAATAAAAATATAGGGCATATTCGGTTCAGAATGAACTTCAAAATCCAGACCTTTTTGAATGATTGGTGCAGCGACAAGGTCTTCAATCTCATCCAGTAGGATTTGGGGATCAACCCGTTCGCGAAAGAGCGGCATTTGACGGGCATCCATTTTACCCATATCCAGGATATCGTTGATCAGATCCAACAAATGTTTACTGCTTTTGAAGATCTCTTGGGTATCGTCATATAATCCCGTTGGCCAATCCTTCAGCGGCGCATAGGTTTCAGGTGCATTCACCATTAAATCGCTAAAACCAATAATAAAATTCAGAGGGCTACGTAATTCATGCGAAACTGCCATGGCAAAACGATCGCGATCTTCGCGGGCTTCTTCTGCCCGCGCACGTGCCTGTTCCAGCATTCTGGTCATTTGTCTCAGTTGATAATTGAACTGATTCTGCTCTTTTAGCATCTGGCTAATTTCCGCACGATGTTGTCTGGTCTCCTGCAAGCGTTTGCGTGCTTCATAATAATGAAAGGAAGCATTTTCAATGGCTGCATTCAGATTGTTAGAAATCCCCCATCCAAATACAGCTGTAAATATACAAACAGTGATTATCGCAAAGGCATACCCTTGTGGAAGAGCTGGAAACAACGACAATTGAGGTAAGATAATCGTTAAACCAATGATCAAACCTTCTACGATCAATGTCCCAGTCACTCCAATAGTAGATATAGCCATGAAAGGTAAAACACCAAAAAGGAAAAGTATCTCTACTTGTTGGAAGATAAAGAAAGCGCTCAAGATGGTAATACTAACCCCCATCAACCAAATTATTTGTGCAAAAATAAATGAACTCTTTATAATTATTAAAGTGCCGATCAGCGTAAAGAGAAAAATGGTAGTACAGAACCACAGTTGAGGGCTGAAAATTCGGGGGAGAAAGAGTGAAACAATGAAATGAAAAATCAGATAAAATGTGCTGGTTGTGTAAATAATATATTTTGAAGTTGAAAGTAACAACTCTTTGGAATTTTGATCTTCTGTAAATAAGGTTTGCAGCCTGTTCATATTCATTCTCAATGGTTGGTTTTGTGTTTATCTTACCATTTCTTCTAATTCGAGATCTCCAATATTGATTCTCTCACATTTCTTTGATTAATCAGAAGAATCTACAATATTTCCGGATTTTATATTATCATTTCTTCATTGTTGTGAAGGTGTTTTGGTCCGGATTATCGCCACAACACCCAACAAAATCGTTTTATTGAGATAATTTTTTTCTTTTCAAATCAAATTAGGTCTATGATTAATTAATCATAATCATTATGGAGAAAGCTATGGATGAAGCAACGAGAAAATTGGCTTTGAATAGCCTTAATGATGAGCTGAACGGAGCTTTTTTATATGACGTATTGGCAAACCAGGAAAAAGATACCCGTCTTGCTGAGGTTTACCAGCGCATGGCTGCAGTTGAGAGAAAACATGCTGATAAATGGATCCTAAAATTAAAAGAAGACGGAGTAACAAGACCGAAATTCTCACCAAATTGGCGAACACGTACCCTGGCCTGGGTAGCCAAACGCTTTGGTGTTGCATCCGTTTTACCCACCATCACCAGCATGGAACAAAAGGATTCCCGCAAATATGCCCATATGCCGGACGCTGCGGATATGTCTGCGGATGAACTTTCACATTCCCGCCTCTTAGGGCAGGTAACCAAAGGCATGTCGGGAGGTCTGGAAGGCGGATTGCTGGCTAAACTGGAAGGAAGACATCGTGCATCCGGTGGAAATGCATTGCGTGCGGCAGTATTGGGTGCAAATGATGGTTTGGTCTCAAATTTATCTCTCGTGATGGGTGTGGCTGGTGCTGAATTTCAAAACTCGACCATATTAATTACCGGTTTTGCAGGATTATTAGCAGGTGCATTTTCAATGGCGTTAGGAGAATGGCTATCTGTTCAAAGCTCACGTGAGCTTTATTCACACCAGATTAGCATTGAAAAAGCTGAGATCGCCTCAGCCCCGGAGGAAGAACAAGAAGAATTGGCATTGATTTATGAAGCACGTGGGTTATCCAGGGAGGAAGCGCAGAAATTAGCCAAAAAAATCTTCGATGATCCTGATCTGGCATTAGAATCAATGGTGCGCGAGGAGCTTAATGTAAATCCCGAAGAATTAGGCGGCTCTGCCTGGGAAGCAGCGATTACATCTTTCATTTTATTTGCTATTGGAGCGATTATCCCGGTAATATCTTTTACTTTCTTAAGCGGTACTGCAGCCATCATCGGCAGTTTGTTGGTTAGTGCTGTTGGATTGTTTATTATTGGTACCGGAATTACTTTATTTACAGGTCGAACAATCCTGTTCTCAGGATCGCGCCAGGTTTTGTTCGGGCTTGTTGCAGCCGGGATTACTTTTGGAATCGGTCGCTTGATTGGTGTCAATATTGGCGGGTAATCATTCCCACAAAAAAGCTAATCCACGTTTACCCAATATATGATCATCAAAAATAAGTTTTGCCGGTTTATCAGCCATGCCAACACACACATGCAATGGCAGTAAATGCTCTTCTCGTGGGTGGCAATAGCGGGCAAATGGTGCGTTCTCCCAATCAATCAAACGTTTTTCACGCTCCTGATCAGAATTTGTGCCAGTACATGTTTCGACTAACCAATTCTGAAAAGCATCATTTGCTGAATCGGGTATTACTCTTCCTTGCCAGGAAAACGCTCTCATATTATGAAATGAAAAACCAGATCCAATCACAAGAACATTTTCGTTTAATAATTCACTCAAAGCTTTTCCCAATGCGATATGTTCCTCAGGGTTGAGGTTGTTCAAAAGAGATATTTGAAGGCAGGGGATATCAGCTTCAGGGTACATTAATTTCAGTGGGATAAATAAGCCATGATCAAATCCCCGCTTTGGATCAATCCGGGAAGGGATGTTTTTCTTTCCCAGTGATTCTACAATTCTTTCTGCAAAGCTGGGACTTCCAAGGGCAGGATATGTAATCGTATAAGCTTCCTTTGGAAAACCATAATAATCATAGAACATCTCTGGATTCCCAGACCCCAGAACTGTCACCTCATTTTCTTCCCAATGGGCGCTGATGACAAGAATCAAATCAGGTTTTCTAAGAAGAGAAGGAAGCTGGGTCATGAAATCAATCATTGCTTTGTGACTCGCATCACCAAGAATCGGTAATGGACCGCCACCATGACTAAAATAAACAATATGGGCTTTATTTTGTGGGTTCATATTCATTCAGAAAACCTCTTTATTATTTCTTCGTAGAAAGATGCTGAACAAAAGTACGATTTGGCAAACTTTCAATTCTTACTATACTTTTTTTGGCCATAATATTCCATAATGTCTCAGAAACTGCGCGTAAATTCTCATGAGGGGTATCTCTTGGTACCTCACATCCAGCAGCAATGAACGTATTGGTGTCTGAAACTGACATACAACGCTGGACGGCTGATTTCACCTCATCAACGGTACTCTGCAGCAGAATTCTGGAGGGTTCGAAATTTCCATTGGCTGCAATGGATGGGCTGAGTGCTTTAACAGCACTTTCAAAATCAACCGGATAATCAAGATCGATAATATCCGCACCTGATTCCGGGAGAATTGTCAATAATGAAGAGATATTACCGCAAATATGCAGCCTGGCTTTTGCACCTCGTGCGTGGATCGCCTGAATGATCCTTTGTTCGTAAGGTAAAACAAACTTTTTATAGGATCTTGGTCCGATTAATGATGCAGCTGCATCCCCGATGCCGATAAAATCCGCACCGGCAACGATTTGCGCTTCCGCAAACAGAATTGCCTGCCGGGTGCAGATTTCTAACAATTCCTGTAGAAACTCTGGCTGATCCACCAGATCGTGCATGGTTTCCGTGATACCATGCAAATCACAGGCTTCGGCAAAAGCCCCTTCCACCCAACCTAGAATAGGATATGTGTCACCAGCTTTCTCTTTGAATAATCGAATGGCGTTTAAACGGTCGCTCATCCTTTTTCCATTTTCTGGTGGCACTGGAATTAACTGGAACAGGTTTTTTGATGATTTGATATAAGCTTCGGATGCATATGGGACATCATCAAACGGAAAAACTACCTTTGCTCCAAAATCATGTGTCTCACGCACAGGATCGGAAATGGCACTGAGCATATCAATTTCAAATTCCTCACAACAGCGCAAGTTTCCCTCCACGAGGAGGCGATAATCCTGCACATATTGGTCGTACGTACAACCAATCCGCCTGGCTGCGAATGTCATCAGGATGCACAGATTGGGAATGCGATCGATTGGTTGTCTGGCAAGACGGGCATAAACACGTTGTTTTGGAGAAAGGATATTGGAGGTCATTTTTATCATTCTAGGCTCCGGCTGATCGCACTCAAGCGCTGTGGGATGGTGGGATGGCTATAGTGTATCAAAACATACAGCGGGTGAGGTGTCAGGTTGGCGAGGTTTTCCTGTGCCAAAACTTTAAACGCACGCATGGTGGAATCCTTTCCTGCATGAAGCGAAGCAAATGAGTCAGCGGCATATTCTGCTTTACGACTGATACTATTAATCGGAATACGGAGGAGTAATTCTAGTGGAGCCATCAAAATCGAGAAGAGTAGAACACTAAACCCAAGATGAGCTCCGGATAAACCAAATGCCTGTGGCAATGAAGCGCTCTGCAAAATAAATCCAATCACAATTGCATACAATCCAAACAACAATATTTGCAAAACCAACATTTTGGGAACATCTTTATGAACCGCGTGACCTAATTCATGGGCTAAAACTGAAAGAATCTCCTCATCATCCAGTTTTTCAACCAGTGTATCAAATAAAACCACTTCACGGGTTCGTCCCAACCCACTGAAAAATGCATTCAGCTTGGAGGATCGTTTGGATGCATCCATAACCGAGATGGCACGCACATTGAATCCAACTTTTTCCGATAATGTCTGAATTTTTTCTCGCAACTCTCCATCTGGTAAAGGGGTAAGTTTATTGAATATCTTAACAAAGACTTTGGTGTTGAGTACAAACAGTACCACCATCACCACTGTGAGAATAATCCAGGCATACAGGATAAACCACCAGATTTGGTCTGCAAATTCCAGATAAATCGCGTTCAATAATGCCACCAATCCACCTCCCAGAACTGCCGCCACCAGCATGTTTTTCAATAAATCAACGAAAAAAGTCTTATAGGTAGTCTTATTAAACCCATATTTCTCCTCAATCACAAAGGTAGCGTAAAAGTCAAACGGCAGGCTGATCAACATGCTCAGCAGACCAAAAACCCCCAGGAACGCCAGCGTTTGTAGTATTGAATGGTCAAACCATTGAATTGTCATTCTTTCCAGGAAGCCAAAGAAGCCAAATCCGAGCAAAGCCAGGAGGAATGCAGTCATAACTGTTTTAACAATCACTTCAAAACGCATGGTTTCCATGAAATAGCTCAACCATTTTGCATATTTCTCTTTGTCATAAATATCCCTGGCAATTTCAGGGTTGGGCTGTGAACGATGATTGTAATTGACCAAAGTGATGACCAGGTCAATGATGTACATGAGTGCGACGAGTCCAATAACAAGTAAGCTGATCATTGTTTCTTTTCAATCCTGTTCTGTAGTTATACGAAATAATTTCAATAAACTCTCATTGAACTTGTAAGTAATTATTACAAGTTGTTAAAAAAGAATGTTATTGTAGATTGAACTGTCAAGGTTTTCTTGACAGTTCAATCTACAAATCTTCTTCCAGACCACCCCATGGTGCATAGCGCTCAAAGGGGATATCGAATTGAAGCAATATCTTGCCGACTAATTGATCCACCATTTCCTGAATGGAGTCTGGTTTATGGTAAAAAGTCATCATCGCTGGCAAGACCACCACACCCTGCTCATGCAGAGTCTGCATATTACGCAAGTGAATACCGCTTAACGGTGTTTCTCTTGGGACAACCACCAGTTTGCGTCGTTCTTTAATACAAACATCAGCAGCTCTAAGCAACAAATTCTCCGAATATCCTGTGGCGAGTCCAGCCAGGGTTTTCATACTGCAGGGTACAATGATCATCCCGGCGATCCGGAATGAACCACTCGCGACTGTTGCACCCAGCTGGTCGTTGGCATGTACGACGTCGGCCAGAGCGTGCAGTTCTTCTGGTTCCAACCCCAATTCCAATTTGATAGTTTCCTCTGCCAATCTGGAAATTATCAAATGAATTTCAATATCGGGTTGTCTTCGTAATGCCCGCAATACCTCAACCCCAAGAAATGCCCCACTTGCTCCACTGATTCCAACAACAATGCGCAAAGTAACCTCCAAATGAATTATTGACTGGTATTTAAGATGTTATTATTCAATTATATATGGATTGTCTTTGAAACCAAGTCTTCATTTCAGCTTCTCATTCTTACCAGGATAACTCATGAAGTCTGATAAAATTGAAAAAACACCGGAGGAGCTAACATGGAAAATAGTGCATTAACTGGATTCACACGCGATTTGATTCGGATCCGTAGCCTGAGTGGTGAAGAAGGTCTGCTGACTGAACGAGTTTTATTGGAGATGAATCGATTGGGGTATGACGATGCCTGGATCGATCAGGCAGGCAGTGTATTGGGATTGATTCAGGGTCATAAACCTGGAAGGTGCATTCTCCTGGATGCGCATGCTGATACTGTTACAGCAAATCCGGAAGATTGGTACAGCGATCCTTTTGCCGCTGATATCCATGAAGGGCGAATATACGGTCGAGGCAGTGCTGACACCAAAGGTAACTTGGCTGCCATGGTCTATGGTGCTTCTCAAGTCAATCGGGAACAATTGATCGGCAGTATTCTCGTGTGTGGTTCCGTCCATGAAGAAGTGATGGAAGGCGGCAGCTTACAGTTGGTAATCAAAGAAAACCAACCGGATTATGTGGTTATCGGCGAGGCTACCAACCTGCATCTCAACCGTGGCGGTCGTGGCCGAGCCGAAGTGGTGGTTGAGACCATCGGAAAATCCGCCCATTCTTCTTCCCCTGAAGTTGGTGTTTGTGCAGTGCATGCCATGATACGGTTGATCGAGGAAATCGGAAAAATGCCATCTGAACATCATCCCTTCCTCGGATCCGGCAGTATGGTGCTGACCGACATCATCTCTGAACCCTATCCTGGTAGTTCGGTCATTCCCAATCGCTGCCGGGTGACCTTTGACCGGCGTTTATTGCTCAACGAAACAATTGACTCGGTCATTTCAACAGTTAAGAACTGTGCACAAAACGCCAATATTGAGTGTATTGTCACACTATTGGATGGCAATGAAACCTCTTATCGCGGATATCAAATGCAAGCTCCGAAATTTTTTCCTGCCTGGTTGTTGGAAGAAGAACATCCATTGGTTCAGCATGCCTATCAGGCTTTAACAGAACTCAATCCCCAAATTGAGATCAAAGCCTTCCGGTTCTGTACCAATGCCGCTTCCAGCGCAGGTTTGTTCGGGATCCCAACCATCGGCTATGGGCTTGGTAAGGAAACCGATGCCCACACCGTGGATGAATCAATTTCTATTGAAGAACTACATCAGGCAGCTCGTGGTTATCAGGCAATAATTCAGAATGTCTTAAATTAATCACCAAACAATTCGTAGAACCTTTTTTGGAGGATGAAAAATGAGTGATCAACAAAAACCACATATATCAATCTCGAAGAATGGCAGTTATTGCGTGATAGGACCAGTTCCATTGGTTCGAAAAACCCAGATGGTATCCGAATACGGTGAACCATTAACCTGGAAGAAAGAAGCAACCATTGAAACCGAAGAAAATGAATATTATCTTTGCCGGTGTGGAAATTCTCAAAAATTTCCATTCTGTGATAGTACTCACCGCAGAGTACCATTTGATGGAACCGAAACTGCAGAAATGGGAAATTTTTATGAGCGGCAATACACTTTTCCAGGTGGAACAAACCTGGTTGTACGTAAAAATCCCAGCCTGTGCATGGAGGCCGGTTTTTGTGGATTATTAAATCAGTCGATACGTCAAATGGTTCCACAAACCGACAACACACAAATGCGTTCTTTGGTAATTGCGATGGTGGAACGCTGCCCATCAGGTGCCCTTACCTATGCACTTAACAAAGATGAAGAAGAGATCGAGCCAGATCTACCCATTCAGATAGCAGATACAACCGAGATCACGGATGATGGACCCATTATTGGACCACTTTGGGTTACCGGTAATATCGAAATCGAAAGATCCGATGGCGTATTGTTGAAAACCCGCAACCGAGTCACATTGTGTAACTGTGGCCGTTCAGAAATCAAACCGCTCTGTGATGGCACACACAGGAAATATCCGAGGATTAGGAAGTAGCGGATAGGATTCAGGAATCAAACCAAATGTTTTTCTTTGGTTTTTCCCTTCAACTCTCAACTTTTAACTTTAAACGAATTCCTACCTTATTTCCAATCGCTCCAACACCTCGTTCGTTGGCACTCCCTGCTCGCTCCAGCCCATACGTTTGTAGTATCGCAGTAGGGCATCCCGGAGCTGATCAGGTGTCATTGCTTTCCCGGCTATTGGACCTTCTTTCGTTGGTTGGAATGTTCGTGCAGATAAGGCATCATCCTGATCTGTGAATCCTTCACGAACCAGATATAGTCTTGCCGCATTGATGATCCGTTCACCAATGGTGTTGATCTCATGCAGATCCACATCCCACCCTCCAGCACCACTGAGGGCATCCACCATGTGTTGGTATTCATACGGGTAGAAATGGCAAATCACAGCGCTATCCAGGAAATTCTTGAAGGCGGTTTCATAAAAGAATGCTTCAATTTTATGGTCAGAGATACCCCACAATTTCAAGGGTGTTTCCATCCCCAATTCGCGTAAGCGTGCGTTGATATCAGCCCCATCCCAGGTAGCAAAGGTATCATTCAAATTCGCCATGTGATCAGCCCCTGTCGCTGAAAGTGCATACCCCATTCCCATCACATTTTTCAAGCGTGGGTCATGGTACGGTAGTTCCTGTCCGCGTGCAACAGCCAGCATCTGATCTGTTCCCTGTCCAATTCTGGCAGCCATGCGAACACTACCTTCAGCCATCCAATCTCCCAGTTCATTGCGGTAGACAATTTTTTCAATACTCTCCAATAAAGCTGCACCCTCACCAAATTTGGGTAAAAATTCAAATCCATCGATTAGGCCATTTTCTACACATTCCATTGTGAAGGCTACGGTACCGCCTGTGGAGATAGTGTCCAGACCATAAGCTGCACACAATTCATTAGCTTTTATCATTACGAGGGGATCATTAATCTGACACATCGGTCCCAGACCTGCAATCGATTCGTATTCTGGGCCACCATAACGGGGATCAATATTGAGGTCACCGATATGCTCAGCAACCAGCTTGCAACGCACAGCACAGCGGTTACAGGTATCGCGATCTTTGATCAACCAGGTGAAGATGGAGGTTGCATCCAGTTTTTCAATCCCTTCCATGCTGCCTTCCTGATAATTGCGAATCCCGGTGACACCGGCGTCATGGTTACCTTTGACCGATCCGGAGGTGCCGTATTGGATTGCCCAGCCCATCATATCTTTATAATTACTGTTGATCCATTTTTGGGTGATTTTCATCATCTCTTTGTCTGCCAGGCCAACGTTGAATTTTCCACGCACCGCCACAGCTTTGAGGTTCTTGCTGCCCATCACCGCACCCATACCGGAGCGTCCCGCAGCGCGATTGATGTCGTGCATAACAGCCGCATAACGAACAAGATTCTCGCCTGCAGGTCCAATCTGGGCAACCCGAATTTTGCTATCATCCAGCTCTTTCTGAATTTCTTCCTGGCAATCCCCGGTTTTCATTCCCCACAATTTGCTGGCATCGCGAATTTCTGCACCACCATCTTTAATCCATAGATACACTGGTTTTTCAGCCTTGCCTTGAATCACAACAGCATCAAACCCGGCTTTTTTACATTCCGCACCCCACCATCCACCAGCCTCTCCTGAAGCGAGGGCGTTTGTCAAGGGTGATTTTCCACCTACAGCATGTCTGCCGGTTCCGGGTAACACCGTCCCGGTAAGGATGCCCGGTGCAAAGATCACCAGATTCTCCTCATCGAAAGGATCAATCTGGGGAGCAGTTTCTTTCAGTAAATAATAAACGATCAAACCACGGCCACCAATCCACTTATGGTAAAAATCGTCTCCATGTTCGTCGACCCAGATTTCTCCGGTAGTCAAATTAACCCGCAACACTTTCCCAGTATAGGGACTGTTACCGGCTAAAAATTCCGGTCGCATATCAAATTGGGTTAAGCCCTGGTTTGTTTTCATTATTTATCCTCCGATAATTTGTGGAATACAGCGTATTTCATCATCGGGTTGTATGATCTGATTCTGGTCGACCACAACCCCATTCACCAGTACAACATACGCCACACCTGGTTTGGTAATATATTTTTTAAGTACATCCGAAAAGCTCTGGCCAGCTTCAATATCAACTTCTATATGTCTGGAAACCAGAGGTTTGTCCAGAATCAGATGAGCTGACCCTGAGGTTTTTTGATTATTTGTTTCAGTCATTATTCCATTATCGCATGCAAAGGTGTTTGTGACAATTTCTCATCACAAACACCTTCGATTTATGCAAATTGGTTCGGTTTAACAGATAGGATTAGAAACGGCCACCCATGGTTAAAGCCATAAGGGCTTTTTGAACATGCAGGCGGTTCTCAGCTTCATCATAAATGACTGAATGCGGACCATCCACAACTGCATTGGTGGCTTCATAACCACGGTCGATGGGCATACAATGCATGTAAATTGAGCTCTTTTTGGAGAGTTCCATACGTCGTTCGTTCGCAATCCAATCCTTGTTCTCATCGCACATTGCTTGAACAGCTACGGGCTCTTCGGTGTGCATAATGGGACCCCAGCTCTTGGCATAAATGATATCGCCATCTTCGAAAGCTGCATCCATGTCGTCGATCACTTCAAATTTGGTGCCATGTTCAGCAGCATGTGCTTCTGCTGATTCGAGGCATTTCGGCATTAATTCGAAGCCTTTGGGATGCGCCAGGGTGACATCCATACCGAAGCGGGTCATTAACATGACCAATGCTTGGGGAACTGACAGAGGGCGCACATACTTGGGAGCATACGTCCAGGAAATGACGAATTTGCGACCGCGCAGGTCATTACCAAATTTTTCACGGATGGTCATCAGGTCTGCCATCGCCTGGCATGGGTGATCGACATCATCCTGCATGGAAATGACAGGGATATCGACATGACCAGCTAATTCATATTGATAGGCCTGGCCGATACCGGTGCGGCAATCTCGGACAGAAATACCATGGCCATAACGTTCCAAAACACCACCGGTGTCTTTGGAGTTCTCGCCATGTCCAACCTGGGTCGCACTGGGGGTCAGGTAAATACCATGACCACCCAATTGGGTAATCCCAGACTCAAATGAGTTACGCGTACGGGTTGATTCCTCGAAAAACAACATGAATAAAGTTTTACTGCGTAGAATATGATCGTGAGGCTCACCAATCGCGAAACGGCGTTTGAGATCACCAGCCATATCCATCATTGAGATCAGCTGATCATTTGTCCAATCCTCGGTGGTGATGAAATCTTTTCCAAAAAGTGTAGTTTGCATAAATTATTTCTCCTTATATTTGATTATTTTGATTTCGCTCCAGTGACCTCTTGATAGATCACCGGGTAAAGCGCATAGAACATGGCAGCTTTCTTTAATTTTTCCAGGTTCACCTGATCCATTGCTGTGTGAACATATGGTTCTTCCTGGGGGCCAAAACCTAACGTTGGGATGCCAGCCACGCCAGCCGAATAGGTACCATCGGTACTGAACTTCCAGACATCCACCCGCGGGGCTTGCTGCCACAAAGCTTCATAGGTTTGTTGACCGACTTGGATGATTTGAGCATCCTCATCAATCAACCAGCCAGGATAAAAAGATGGTCCATCCAATTGTAATCCTGTGTGGGATTTGACGGGTTGAATTGGAATTTCCACAGAAGCACCCAAAGGCTCAACCACTTGTTTGATTCCAGCAACAATTGATTCAGCTGTCTCACCAGGCACCAACCGTCGATCCAGTGCCACTTCGCACCAATCCGGAACGGAGTTGGGTGTATGCGGACCGGATATCAGACTGACCACCTGCGTCCCGGGACCAAACACCGGGTGTACTGGTAGTGTTCCATTCATCGCTTCCAGGGCTTCCACAACCGGTGCCATATTGACGATTGCATTCTCTCCCAAATGGGGTGTGCTGGCATGCACGGCTTTTCCACGGGTGCGGATATGCACTTCACAGCGTCCGCGATGGCCACGCCGCAGACTGAGATCGGTCGCTTCCGCCAGGAGAACACACTCAGGTTTCAAGCCATCTCGTTCCACCAGGGAACGCAAGGCAAAACCTTCTGCGTCTTCTTCTAAGGTTGCTCCCATCACAACCACCGAGACATCCTGCAACAATCCCAGTTTGTTCAGAATGGCAGCGCCGTAAACAATTGCTGCTACACCGGCTTTACAATCCGAAGCACCTAACCCGTAGAGGATTCCGTCTTCAATCACAGGTTCCAGTGGTGGATGTGGCCATTGACTGGCATCACTGACTTCATTGGTGTCCAGATGGGCATTGAACATAATCACCCGTTCGCCTTTGCCAATTCTTCCCAGTGCGTTACCGGCTGAATCTACCCAGACTTCTTCACACCCAATCTTGCGTAACTCTTCCAGGGTACGCTGGACAGCAGGTTCTTCCTGGCTGGTATAACTCTGGATTCGAATCAAATCGCTCAGGAAATTCACCATATCCTGGTTCATCTCTTCTGCCAGAGCTTCAATTTTTGCTATTAGTTCGTTCTTGTTCATCCTTTAGAAACCATCCGCAAAAGCGTCGACAACGGGTTTGATATCATCCATCATTGGATAAAGAATCGGACAGGTTACACCGGCATCCACGTATTCACGAACTTTCTTACGGCATTCATCCGAAGTTCCGACAGCCATTAAATCCCGCACAACATCATCCGGGATAACTTTAGAGGCCTTGATATAGTCTTCTTCGGTTGCGGGCCAGCTCATGATAGACTGCACTTTTTCCAGCAAGTCTTCACTGACACCGGAAGCCTTCATAATATGCGGTTCGGTTGCCAGGTAATACGCCACCAATTTCTTGCCTTCTGCCATCGCAGCTGCCGGGTCTTGATCCGAAAGACAGCACACCAACAATTCGGGGCGATCGACATCAGCCAGGGTTTTACCTGCTTTTTGGGCACCTTTTTCAACCAAAGCTACCGCTTTCTTAATGTAATCAACCGAGACAACGTAGTTCAACACAACGCCATCACATAACTCGCCTGCCATCTCCAGCATCTTATCACCGGTGGCACCGATATAAATCGGGATATCACGGGGACTGCGGTCTCCAAAGGCAACATCCAGCTTGACGCGATCCAGCGTGACAAATTCACCCTGGTAAGATACTTCTTCCATGGTAAATAATTGGCGAATGGCTTCCACATTTTCACGCATGGCTTTTAACGGTTTGACTCGGTTGACACCTACTCGGCTGGCGATAGGTTCCCACCAGGCACCTAGACCTAACATAACGCGACCTTTGCCATCCACCTTGCCGCCAAGTTCCCACATAGTGCTCCAACTGGCGGCAATCACGGCCGGGTTGCGTGTCCAGATCGGTAACACACCGGAGCCATAGCGAAGTTTTTTGGTCGCGGTCAACAACGCACTCATCATGACAATACAATCTCGAGCCAGGCGGGTATCCGCCTGCCAGATCTCACTAAAACCACGATCCTCTGCATATTTAGCAATTTCTAACTCGTATTGGATATCATGTTTATCTTGTAAATACAGCGCTACTCTTTGAGTCATTTATTTCTCCTTATCTTGTTTATAACGGTTTAGATCAACCATTGGATATCGGATTCGGTCTCCGTAATTCCTGCGTTCGGGTTTATAGGTGGCATCGATCCCTATTTTTGTATGAACACCACGGATATCAGCCGTGGGATCCATCTCATGTCCCTGGGCACCTTCCACCAGGAAGATATCTTTTGACCAATCCACACGGTTTGTTAATGCCCAGGAAACATCCGCCGGATCATAGATATTCACATCTGGATCAACCACAATCACCTGCTTGATATTGACATGCGCGGTAAAAGCTGCCATGGCTGCATTATAGGGTTCTCCAGGGTTGCTCTTTTGAATTTGAACGATTGCTGAGAAACCATTGCCATAAGGCGGAATATGCAGACCGGTTACATTCTGGCTGACATGTTTCACAAATCGTAGCAGTAATGGTTCGCGGGGCAGAACATTGCCGATATAGATATGTTCATCCCAACCCGGGACAATCGTCTGAAATATGGGTTGATTGCGGTAACAAATCGCCGTCACCTCAAAAATCGGAGATTCCCATAACTCACCATAATAACCATGAAACTCTGCCAATGGTCCTTCTGCCTGGCGGATGTCGGGTGGCAGATACCCTTCAATCACGATTTCTGCATTCGCCGGAATATCAATATCTACCGTTACTCCTCTTGTGACCGGGATAGGTTCTCCGCGAATCGCACCAGCAATAGCCAGTTCATCTCCATCATAACGGGCACCGGCTGCAATCATAATCGCCGGGTCGAGTCCAATGGCCACTGCGACTGGTAAACTTTCTCCTTTGGCCTGCATGACTTTATAGAATTGCATCACATGGCGCCACTCATTGACATTAAAGCCAAACGTATGCTCGCCCAAGACCTGCATACGGTTGTATGAGAGATTACCGCGACCTGAAACAGGATCTTTGGTGACAATTACACCACCGGTTATGAAGGGACCGCCGTCATGCAACCCATGGGTTGGAATTGGAAGCTTGTGTAAGTTAATTTCACTGCCCGTGATTACATTTTCTTTCCAGGCTGCTTCCTGCTCCGTTCTTTTCGGTTGGATGCCATTCTTGAGATCAAGGGCAAAATTCATCTTTTGGATGATATCTTCCTTCTTACATTCCAATGCCAGCGCAGCAGTATCAGGGCTGATGACCGCATTGACAAAGATCGGCCAGGGAAAATTGCCTTCTGTAACTTTTGGCTTTTGAAATAAAGCACCATGCCCCTGCATTCTCGCCAGAGTCGCCGCCACATTTGCCAGTTCATGAACCAGATCAACAGGTTGATCAACCTTCGTCAACCGCGACTCCTGTTCCAGTACGGACAGAAAACTGCGTAAATCATTTATTTTACCCATCACTTGCCTCCTGTTTGTATCGGATACATTCCATTTTCTTTTGCACTTTCCAGCATAGCCAGATAAAATTCAGGTTTTACACCTGGATGAATTGAATTACTGCTCGAGATGATAAAACCACCACCCGGTGCTGCGATCCGAATGAGTTCTTCTGTCTGTTCTTTTACGGCCTCAATGGGTCCATCCACCAGGACTGTTGAACAATCCACATTGCCAATCAAAACCAATCGATCACCATATTGTTTCTTAATGAAAGCGATATCCATGCCAGCCCGTGGTTCAATCGCCTGGAAAGCATCAATTCCAGCTGCAATCATGTCATCCAAAAGACTATTGACATTCCCATCGGTATGTTTAATATAAGGGACGCCATAGCGGTGACACAAATCGGTTATCTGTTGAATGCGGGGAAAGACAAATTTTCGGAAATGACGGGGAGAAAAAATGGGGCCTTTATTGGCTGCCCAATCGTAACCGCCATGAATGCCATGCACACCACGCTGCAATAACAACTCTGTCATTTGCAGCGTTATTTTTAAGCGCGCATCCAGATAACGATGAATCAGCTCAGGCGTTTCTACCAATCCGATCAGAAAGGTTTCAGCCCAATCAAATGTGGAACCAATTTCCACATCCGCTGATGCCCATACCATGCGATTATTTCCCATTCGTTCAAGTACCAAATCAACCAGGGAAAAGTCCCATGCCTCCGGGTCAAAAGTCTGTCTTTCCAGATAATCGGTCAATTTTTCCAATTCGGGTAAACCACCCTGTCTTAAGGAAGAATCAACCATATCATAGACATCCGATTCAACCGAATAATCATAAATAGTCCACTGACCGGTCACAGGATTGGTAAATTTCCATTGGTGTTCTGAGATTTGATCCGGAATGGCAGGTTCTCTGGGCGTAGGATCACAATGGGGGTATACATCCAGATCCAGGGATTCCCATAATTCCAGCTCATCCAACTTTCTTTTCAGGAAGTACTCATGGGCTCTTCCTTTTAATATGGCATCGTTATATGCCAATCCTCTGGCTTTACCACCAAAACCACAAAGATTCGGTCGGCCCAATACATATTCAGCCGTCGGATTATCAATTGTTAATTCAAAGACGGGAACCCGATCTGCTTCCTGATGAGCAAAAGCGGTTAGTGCTCGCTCTTTTCCATTCATAAATCTATACCTGCCCGTTTCTTTAATGATTGAAGTACGAGATTACATTCTTTAATCAGAGATTCCTCATCAATCGTTGTGAGCACCCCATCTTTCATCAGGATTTCTCCAGCCACCATTACTGAATCCACATCTTCAGCATGTGCGCAGAGTGTGATAGCGGAGGTCAAATCATGCACCGGAGCAGAACGCAGAGTATCCAGCCTGACGATTGTAAGATCTGCGTCTGCATCTACAGTAATATCTTTGTCGGCAAGTAACATCCTGAGTGCCTGTGAGTTACTGATATTGGCAGCATCCTGATGCGCGGCTCTTGCCAGACAGATCGCGATTTTCATGTTTTCCATCGAGTCCTGGGTATCATTACTGGCTGAACCATCTGTGCCCAGATGAACCCGGATTCCACGATCCAACATTTTTGCCACCGGGGCAATCCCTGATCCCAGGACAGCATTACTGACCGGACAATGAACGACCTGGGCTTTGCGATCCCGTAGCAAATCCATCTCAGCCTCATCTACCCAGACTGCATGCACAATCTGAATATTTTCATCCAATATTTCTAGCTGATCCAGCCAGGTCACAGGACGTAAGCCTGTTTCCTTGATGGTCATTTCCACTTCTTCCAGGGTCTCGGATACATGTATGTGTGTGAAGCTGCCATATTGAACTGCCTGTTCATGCGTCTTTTGCATTAACTCGCCGGTACAACGCCAGGGAGTTAAGGGACCGGAAGCAAATTTCACCTTGCTATTGACCGGTTGCAATGCATACCAGTTTTCCATCTCTTCCAGGATCGTAGCGGCGCTTTCAGGATTGTTTCCACGATCTGACCAGGCTCTGGCGATGGTGCAGCGGATACCAATTTCTTCAGCAGCCCGTTTGACCGCCTCTGTGTGCTGCGGGGTGTGGGTTATTTTATGATGATCGACAACATGGGTCACCCCACCGCGTAAGTTTTCTGCCAGTCCTAGCAAAGAGGCTAGATACATATCATCGGCGGAAAATGCGGATTGTAAAGGCCAGATCAATTCTTTTAACCATTGCAATAATGACCGCCCACCCGCCAATCCACGCATAAATGATTGGCTAAAGTGAGAATGCCCATTGACAAAACCGGGTAAAATTGCCATCCCGTTGGCATTAATCACCTGATCGGCTTGCATGATTGTTTCAACATCTGGTTTTCCAGGATGAATGGATTTTATTTTTTTATCTTCGATCTGAATATAACCAGAATCCAACCAGCCTGCTGCCTGATATATTTTGCCATTATGGATGAGAATTTTTTCGTTCATACGATCTTTACACCAGACTTCTTCCGCCATCAATAAAATAGACTGATCCTGTTGCAAAATCATTTTCAATTAGGAATTCCGCCAGATCAGCAACATCCTGCGGAGAACCAACACGTTTTAACAAAGAATTTTCAATCGCCCACTCAACTTTTGCCGGAGGAGCATTCGGTGGCAACAGTACGGTACCGGGAGCAATTGCATTCACCCGAATGGTTGGTGCCAGCTCGAAAGCCAGGGATTTTGTTAATGCAACCAAGCCAGCTTTACTGGCTGCATGATGGGCATAATCATTCCAGACCTGGAAGGCTGACAAATCGGTTATATTGATGATTACTCCCTGACCCTGTTCCAGCATGAAGGGTGCGACCGCCTGCGAACACAGGAAAGGTCCTTTTAGATTCACATCCAGTGATAAGTCCCATTCCTCTTCGCTGATCTTCAGGAAAGGTGTTTTCAGCCAGACAGAAGCATTGTTAATCAACACATCAATTTTTCCCAGATTCTCGATTGTTTCCTGAACGAAGGTTTTTACTTCAGCACCATTTCGAATTTCCACTTTTTTCACAAAACACTTCACGCCTAATGCTTCAATTTCGCTTTTAGTAGCTTGCCAGGGTTCATCTTCTTCATAATAACTGAAAGCAATACAAGCGCCTTTACTGGCAAAATACAAAGCCAATTCTCGCCCTACCCGCATGGCAGCACCAGTAATCAATATGACAGAATTTTCAATTTTCATAACACTTCTCCTTATAGTACTGTAGCGCCACCATCGACGACAATCATCTGACCGGTGACAAAATCTGCGTTGATAAGATACTCTACTGCCTGACAGACATCTTCTGCTGAACCCAATTTCCGTAGGGGAATGTTCGGAATCAATCCTTCCCAATGTTCATCGGTGTAATCGGGTGGTTTTAATACCGCACCCGGTAAGACAGCATTTACCCGAATCTTAGGTGATAATGCCATGGATGCACTGCGGGTGATATTCCATAGAGCTGCTTTAGACGCTCCGTGGTGAACCCACTTTAAAGCAGGTTTTACAGCTGACTCATCAATAATATTGACAATCACACCCCCATCTCCTGCCAGCATCAATGGTGCTGCTTTTTGCATGAAGAAGAATGGACCACGTGTATTAATATTCACTACAATATCCCAGCTATCGGGGGTTACATCAAAGAAATCACCTTCAAAAAGAACCGAGGCACTGTTAATCAAGACATCCAGTCGACCAAATTTATTCTTGATCATTTCAATTGTCTGGTCGATTTGTTTAATGTCGCTTTGATCACATCGTATCGCCAATACCTCGCAGCCAAATGATCGTATTTCTTGCGCAGTTTTTTCAGCAGCTTCCACAGACGAGTTAAAGGTGAAGACAACTTGCGCAGCCCCCATTCTAGCCAGCGTCATCGCAATCGCTTTTCCAATTCGATGCGCTCCTCCAGTGACCAATGTACATTTTCCAGTCAAATCCATCATGCTTCACCTTTCCATAATGACCATAAGAATGGCTGCTCAATATATTGTTTCACTCGCTGTAGAAAACGTGCTGCTGGTGCTCCGTCAACCAGACGATGATCAAATGAAATACTCAATGCCATCATTGCGCGCACCACAATCTGGCTATCAACCACCACTGCTTTTTCATGAATGCGACCAACGCCAAGAATCGCACTCTCAGGTGGATTTATTAATGGGGTGAACGCATCGATCTCAAATGCACCCAGATTGGTGATCGTAAATGTTCCCCCGGTCAGGTCATCCCAGGTAGTTGTTCCTTCCATTGTACGTTTGACGACTGTATCCAGATCTTTTTGAATGGTTTCAAAATTCTTTTTGGCTGCATTTTTCACCTGTGGCACCATCAGTCCACGCGGGGTATCAACAGCTAGTCCAATATTTGCCTGATGGTGTTGTTGAAGTCCTTCTGGTAAAAGACTGACATTCATATAAGGGAATTCTTCAATCGCCTGTGCCACAATCTTGATCAATAGAGTATTATAGGAAATCTTGATTTCTTTCTTCACCAGCTCACGATTGATCTGCTCACGCGCTTTGACAAACAAACTGGCATCCACTTCCGTGGTCAGGTTGGCTTGCGGGCGTTCATTCCAGCTTTTACCCAATCGTTCAGCAATCACCTTGCGTAATCCAACCAGAGGTGTGATTGTGACTTCATCTTTAATTTGAGGAATTGAAGTATCACTCAGAATTTTTTCCACATCTTCCTTGCACACCATCCCTCGTGGCCCGGATCCCGTGATTTTGGAAAGATCCACTCCGGCTTCAGCTGCTTTTCGACGTGCAACTGGCGTGGCTTTGACCGGATGATGTTCACCAGATTGAACCAGATCGGCACTCACTATCATTCCACGGATTCCGCTGCCTACAATCATGCTCAGATCAAGACCTAGCTCGCGGGCAGTTTTACGTGCCTTTGGAGAAATTTTACATTTTTCGCCACTGCCGGTTTTTGTGTTTACGTTTACAGGTGCTACAACTGCTTTTTCCGATTGAGGTATCTGCCCCTGAGACTCAATTTTCTTCTGATGATGTTGTGATCCGCTTTTTTCCCTGGTATAGATCAGTCCGACCGGGCTGAGGATGGGCACCACAATATCCGGTTCCACCTGAATTTCCAATTTTCCACTGGCAGGTGCTTCAATATCCAGTGTAGCTTTTTCATTTTCTATCGAGAATAAGGGTTCACCTTTCTCAACCCATTCGCCATCTTGCTTATACCATTCCACAATTTTTCCATCCACCATGGTTAAACCCAGGCGGGGCATAACAACTTGATAACTGCTGGTAAATTCTTGATCACTCATCGGATCACCATCAACATCCTTTTTTTATACATTTCCATAGTATCTGAATAAATCAAAGTTGTTGAGTGTTTTTGGCGGTTATTTCCACCAATAACACTCAGACCTCATATTATTGATTTGAACCTTTCCCACACAATTTCAAAGCAGCCTGTACAATATCATTTTCATTCGGCAATACATGGTTTTCCAGTTCCGGGCTGTACGGAAGAGGAACGTTCATTGCTCCAATGCGGATGATCGGACCATCCAGATACTCGATCGCTTCTTCTGCCAGTATGGCTGCAATTTCAGCACCTGGTCCAGCGCGGCGATGAGCTTCATGCACAATCACTACACGGCCTGTTTTGGCAACCGATTTGATTAAGCTATCTTTATCCAGTGGAACCAGTGTACGTGGGTCAATAACTTCAGCATCAATTCCCTGACTTGCCAATTTTTTGGCAGCGGAGAGAGCTTTCTGAACCATGATGCCGACTCCAATGATGGTGACATCCTTCCCTTCCCGTAAAACAGATGCTACACCAAATGGAACCATGAAATCAGGATCTTCCGGAACGGGTCCTGTCATTGCATATAACATTTTCGGTTCAAAAAACAAGACTGGATCTTCACCACGGATCGCTGTTTTTAACAAACCTTTGGCATCCGCCGGAGTAGAAGGTGTCACAATTTTTAATCCAGGCACGTTCATAAACCAGGATTCAGGGCTCTGTGAATGTTGAGCTCCGGAAGAACCCGGTGCTCCAGTGGTTACACGGATGGTCAGCGGCACATTGGCTTTACCACCACTCATAAACCGCGCTTTGGCAACCTGATTAACCAACTGATCGCCAGCACACATCAAAAAATCACCAAACATGATTTCCACAATCGGGCGCATTCCCACCAGGGCTGCACCTAAACCGCTGCCGATAATATTGATCTCGGAAATAGCGGTGTCACGGATTCGTTCATGTCCAAATTCCGCCAGCATATCATGGGACACTCCCCAGACACCATTAAACACACCAACATCCTCACCCATCAAAAAGACGGATGCATCGGCGCGCATTTCTTCTACCATTGCTTCACGAATTGCTTCAGAGTACGTTAATTCTCGCATGCTATCCTGCCTTTTTCCTAAAATACCAGACCATTATGGGTATCTGCATAAACGCCTGCCAGTGCATCTTCCACTGCAGGTTTTTCCGCGGAAGCAGCAAAAGAAACTGCTTCATCCAATTGTTCAATCACCGAACCCTGGATCTCTTCCAGGTCGCCATCATCAAATAATCCGGAATCTACCAATTTGGCGCGGAAGCGAACGATAGCATCTTTCCTCTGCCAGGATTGAATTTCTTCCTGGGTTCGATATACCTGTGGGTCACCTTCATAATGACCACGGTATCGGTAGGTTTTGGCTTCGATCATCGTCGGTCCTTCGCCGGCAATTGCTCGTTCACGGGCTTCCCGCACAGCTTCATATACGGCTAATATATCGTTTCCATCCACAATCACACCTGGAAAACCATATCCTTGCGCACGAATTGCCAGATCATCAATGGGTGTACAACGGCGCATTGCCGTTCCTTCCCCATACAGGTTGTTTTCCAGGAAGAAAATCACCGGAAGTTTCCATACACCAGCCTGATTGGCGGCTTCATGGAATGACCCTTCATTGGTGGCGCCATCCCCAAAGAATGCCAGTGCAACTCGTTTCTCTTTGCGCATCTGGAAACCCAGTGCAGCACCGGTCGCCATTGGTAATCCACCACCCACAATCCCGTTCGCACCCAGAATTCCAAGGGTGAAATCAGCAATATGCAAAGATCCTCCACGGCCATTACAATAACCGGGGCTGCGGGCAGCCAGTTCTGCCATCATGTATTTGGGGTCTCCACCCTTACCTATCAGGTGACCATGACCACGATGGGTACTGGTGATCACATCTTCCTGATTGAGTGCCATGCAGGCACCCACAGCGGTTGCTTCCTGCCCAACACAGGAATGGATAAAGCCAGGGATCAAACCTCCGCGGCGTTCTTCGATCGCCCGTAACTCAAACTCCCGCACCAAGGTCATGCGGCGGAAGAATTCCGCCAGCAAATCGCTTGCATAGAGTTCCTTCATTTCTTTCGCTTCAGGTCCAGTTCTCATATTTTTCCTTCGTCTCTTAAAATCAAGCAGCTTTTTGCCAGAGATGTTTCGCTGCCTGTTGTGTTCTCATTCTTAAGTTATCTATATCTGCCTCCAGCACGATTCCGTTTGCTTTTTTTACTGCACCAGCAACGACGACTGTGTCCACGTGCGCGGCATTACAATACAATAAAAGTTGCTCATAAAGATTATGTTCACTTAATGGGGTGGGCAATGATGGTTTAACCAGCATGAAATCTGCTTTCCAGCCTGGCTTCACACAACCTAATTTTTCCATTCCGATCGCCTGCGCACCACCTGCGGTCGCCAGATGCCAGACCAGATTGGCAGGCATCACGCGAGGATCGGTGTGCGATGCTTTGTGAATTAGGAAAGCACCACGCATTACTTCAAAGAAATCGGTGATATACCCGTCCGAACCCAATCCGACGGTTACACCCGCAGAAGTGAGTTCAGGAAGTGGAGCAATCCCACCACCGACTTCACAATTGGATAGTGGCATACTGGTCACCCGTGCCCCCCGTTTCGCCAGCAATTCAATTTCATTTTCACTGATCTGCACACATTGCGAGACCAGCATTCCGGGTCCCAAAACGCCTAATGTATCATAATGTTCAATCGTACGCAGTCCATTGCGTGCCAGCATCGCCTGTGGTTCGTAATGACCTTCCGAACAATGCATGTGGGTTAATACACCATGCTGTTTTGCCAATGTGAAGGCTTTCAGAATAAATTCATCTGAGCAGGTAAAGGTGGTGTGAAAACACATCAAACCCTGCACCAGACCACCATCTTGTTTTCCCCAGGCAATCATATCCAGATTTTCCTGAAGGCCTAATAAACCATTTTCCTTACTGACTCGCTCTGTTGCTTCAAAGGACAGAATACCGCGTAGTCCCCATTTTTTTACAACGTCAGCCTGGCGGGTTAATACACCCGGAAGTGCATATGGCCCTTCAGTACAATCATAAAAGGCGGTCACCCCCGAACGTAGCATTTGAGAGCAATTCCAGTCTGTGGCGGTGTTGACTAAATCCACATCGAGCTGATCCTCCACCAACGGCCACCAGAAATCCTCCAGAAATGGCATAAATCCATCCGGTGCTTTGTTCAGCGGGATGCCATGCGCCAGTACACCATATAAATGTGTGTGTGCATCCACAAAACCGGGTAACAAAACCTGATCAGGTCGTTCCCAAATCTCATCCTCAGGATATTGAGCTAATAAATCCTCTCTGGTTCCAACAGCATCAATCTGACCGCCTGATACCCGGATGCCAAATCCTCGTCTGGGTGTCTCCAGCGCAGCTGTTACCAGCCATTGGGGGAAAATGATAAAACCTTTTCTATCCATTAGCTCTTCCTCTGTGTTTTGATTGTTAATTTCATGGTCATCGTAGTTTACCTAGTTGGGTATGATCGGAGATCCGCATTTCAAGAATGTACCGGAAGGCAAGCTTTCGCGTAATTCATCCTTCTCGATCAACTTCTTTCCTTTAAGAAGGGTCATAACCGGGTACCCGATTAAAGTAAATCCTTCATATGGCGTGTAATCCACTTTTTCATGCAGGTTCCCGGCACTAACAGCAAATTCCTTATATGGATCGAACAAAACCAGATCAGCATCAGCACCCACCATCAAACTGCCTTTTTGTGGCCAGATACCAAATGATTTGGCAGGGTTCGTGCTGCAAATGGCAACCCATTGTTCCGGACTGAGCATCCCGGATCGCACCCCAAAATGATATAGTAAGGGATAGCGCAACTCGATTCCGGGAATTCCACCGGGAATTGTGCGAAAGTCACTCAGTCCTGCCTGCTTTTGTGGATGAATATTGAAAGCACAGTGATCACTGCCAATACTCAAAACCGTTTTCTGCCTTAATGCATGCCAGATCGCCTGCTGATCTACGGGTGAGCGTAGTGGTGGGGAACAGACAAATCCTGCGGCTACTTCAGGATTTTCATCCTGATACCGCTCGCGGTTGAGCAGCAGATACTGCGGGCAGGTTTCTGCCACCAGATTCTGCCCCTCTTCAAGTGCTCGTCCAGCTGCTTTGACTGCACCACCGGTTGAAAGGTGCACCAGATAAAGGTTTGCACCGGAAACCCGTGCCAGGTAGATCATCCGCTGGACAGCTTCTACCTCTGCCAATGCGGGACGGCTGTACGGATGCCAGCCTGGTGCAAACTTTTCCTCCTGAACGAGGCTTCTGGTTGCATGTTTTACAACCGCATCGTTTTCTGCATGCACCATCAAAATTCCGTTAATCGATTTCACCGCATCCAATACAGCAACAATCTCGTAATCATTCAGCTGCATAGCCCCGTAGGTTGTGTATATCTTAAAGGAAGAAACACCTTCCTCAACGAGAGCTTTTATTTCAGGAATGTTTTCAGAATCGGAAATAGTCATGTGCAGCCCGTAGTCCAACCATGTCTGTCCGGCTGCTTCCGCCTGCCTTGCTAACAAGGCTTCCTTTAAAGACTGACCCGGCAATGATTCCACGAAATCGAGAATGGTCGTAGTACCGCCATAGGCAGCTGCCAAAGTGCCGGAGTACCAATCCTCGCTTGTCCTTGTGGTGGCAGTCGGCATATTAAGATGAACATGCGGATCAACCCCGCCAGGTATGACCAACAACCCGCTGGCATCAACAACCTCTTTGCCAGAAAGGTTGGCACCGATCGCAGCAATCTTGCCGTCCTTAATTCCCAGATCGGCTCGTTGTGAGCTTGATTCGCTTACAATGGTTCCACTACGGATGACAAGATCAAAGTCCATCATTATTTCGTCTCCAATTCGAAAACAATAACACAACCAATACGCCCATCTATGGATACGCTGAAACCGGATGATTGTACCTGTACCTCAAGTGGTTTTTCATTCTGCCAGGCAGCCTTGACTTGTTCGCTAAAAATCAACAGCTCAACTTTTCCCTGCGCTTTTCCAAACTGAACTTCCAGGTGCTGTCCTTTACGAAAGTACCTGACTTCAATCGTTTCTTTGTCTTCATCCTCAATCAAAATCCTGTTTTCTCCTTCTGGAGAATATATTTCTATCGTCAGCGGATCGAGGTTTTTTTGATCGACGTAATCCATCTCCGGTCCCATAGGAATGATCTCACCCCCCCTTACCCACAGCGGTAAGGTATCCAGAGGAACATCAATGGTGAGCCAAGCTGGTCCTGTTTGAATTTTTTTTGTCCAGTAATCCACCCAGGTACCGGCTGGTAAATACACCTGTGTGCGTCCATCACGGGTCAACACCGGAGCCACCAAAAAACTATCACCAAACATATATTGCAAATCGATCCGTTGTGTGGTTGGATCCTCCTGAAATTCCAGAATCATTGGGCGGGTCATCGGAACCCCAGTGCGGGTGCTGTGGATTGCCTGGGTATAAATATAGGGGAGTAAACGATATCTCAATTTCAAATATTTTAAGGAAATTTTCTCGACTTCATCGCCAAATGTCCAGGGTTCGCGTGCCTGCTTTCCATGCGCACGAACATGCGAGGAGAAGACACCAACCTGCATCCAACGGGCATACACTACTTCATCCTTTGGGAAGGAATCTTTGACTTCTTCTTTATAGGATTCATTAAAATCCACATGGAAACAATCATCAAAGAAGTGAGGGGAATAATCAAATCCACCGACATCATGGCTGCTGAAGGGAACACCGGACAAACCATACCCCAACATCGCACGTACCTGACAGGCCAACTGATTCAATGTGGAATAACTATCACCACCCCACTGCACCGGATAGCGTTGGGAACCTGCATAGGCAGATCGACCCCATACAAGCCCTCTGCCAAATTTCTTTTTGGATAATTCGAAGGCTGTGCGGTTGTAGATCAGAGGATACAGATTATGTATCTCCAGACCATTACGCCCATCGGAATAAACTGCATCAATGGGTGCCTGTTCACCGAAATCAGTCTTAAACACGGCTGCACCCATATCCAATAATTTTTCCAGTTTGGATTGCCACCACAAGCAGGCTTCAGGATTGGTAAAATCGACTGCTGCCAGACCTGCTCCATCCCCCGAGAATGCCTCCATCACATTACACACCTGACCATTCTCATCTTTAGCAAAAACACCTAATGGTTCCCCTTCTTTATATAAATCACTGCTCCTGGGGATATACGGATGAATCCACAAGGACGTTCGCACCCCTTGCTCCCGCATCCATGCCATCATCTCAGCAGGTTTCGGGAAACAGATTTCATCCCACATGTAATTGCACCAGGGTCCTTCCCCCATCCACCAGGGATCCAAATGCAGAACATCACAGGGAAAACTGCGTCTCCGCATTTCTGTGATCACATCTTCCACTTCATTTCGTGATCGATAGCCTGCTCTGGAAATCCAGAAACCAAATGACCACTTGGGTGGAATTGGTGCAAAACCAGTCAATTCGGAATATCGTTTAAGAATGTGCTTGTAGCTGGGTCCATAAATTAGAAATAGATCCAGCTGGGAATCACGCAAATGGATAGAATAACTAACAGATGATTCACTCCCCAGGCGGAAAAGCATTGGGTATGAGGAATGAATGAAAAGCGCATATCCAGAACTGGACAATAATAGGGGTACATTTTTGTAGGAACGCGATGTACTCACATTGCCGCTGTCAACCGCCCACAATGGAATTTCATGCTTCCATCTGTCCAAAGTCGTAAATTTTTCTCCCAGACCATAGAACGATTCCCCGGGACGAATCGCAACACTCTGGCGAACAAAATAATCACCAGCGTCACTGACCTCAAATCCTGTCGGTGGCACTTCAAATCCTGGTCCATATGCCCGATCATCGGTGCTCTCCTGATAGAAGATGTGACCTTTGCCCGGTGTGGGATCATCGAAGGCTGTCACCTGCCAGTTACGCGGAAATTCAATCCGCATTCTTTCAGTGGATAGGGTCAAACAATCTTCTGTTGATGTCACATTAAACGCAACCGTAGGGAAATCACAACGTTCCAACATATCGGAACCACATTCAATAATCCCCTGAGGATTCATGCGCATCCGAAAAACATCAGCATCAATCACATCGACATGGTAATCAAGTTGTTCACCATTCGCCATCTCACAGTTAAAAACAACTCCCATCTCAGTGGTATGAAAAGACAACCAGGAGCGAATGTAATGACGGGGTGCATATACATTCGTCACATCCAAAGGAGCTGCAATGTTTTTCCAATCAATATTTTGTTTCATCAATTCTTTCCTTCATTGATAATGGTTGGCCCGGAAATAGAGAAATCTCTGCGACCGTTCAATTCAGCGGTTGTTGTCAGAAAATAGTTGATTGAAATGTGTAAGCAGGAAGCTATTCGTTGTAATGAATTTAACGATGGATTTGACTTACCCAATTCAATCTGACTGAGAAAAGCGGCTGATAATCCGGTCTGAACAGCCAATGCACGTAATGTAAGATTTAGTTCAATACGGCGTTTTTTCAATTTTTGACCGATTAAAGCATCCACCATTATTCATTCCTGTTTCAATCCAGAATTAGCGCAAACATTTATCACCAGGCCAGCAGGTTTTTTATTAATCCGTATTCAATATTTGAGAGAATTACAGCCAGCTATAAAAAATTGTTGAAACTTTACATTGTAAAGTGATACTTTACAATGTAAAGTTTAACATAAATTTGGATGAAATTCAACTATTTTTAAGGTGATTTATGACTTAATTTTCTTGCGATTTTTTCCTTGTCGATCTCCACAAATTGATATAACGTTTTCCACCGCTATCATGATTCATCAAAAAATCCATGGCTCGAACGGTTTTTACCAATCCTGATGTGGAAGGATTAACGATGGCTGAATGTAAGCCCCAGGGAATCGCGCCAATTAAATATGCCAAATCTATTACAGTCTGATCCGGCATACCAAATCCAGCATTGCCAATCCCCAAAATGGTTGAGACTTTCAATTCATCCTGAAATCGTTTAAGTGTTTGCAAGGTGATTTCAAATGTTTCCGGTTCCGCTGAAGACGCTAGACAAACACCATCCATCACCACATCCTCGCGTGGAATTCCTATTCCTTCGCAGGCTGAAATAATCACCTGGGCTTCAGAAACCCGTTCATCGACGATTTTTGGTAAACCATACCGATCGCCAATCGGCATTCCTACCATTGCAGCACCATATTTTTTTGCTACAGGGAGTATTTCATTCAATACATGTTTCTCCGCTGAAACCGAATTAATTAAAGCCTTGTCCGGATAAATTTCACTTAAGGTGGCTTCCAATGCCTCAACGTTACGGGTATCTAAAGCAATTGGGCAACCAATTTTATCTTTTATCATTCTGGCTATCCGAGGTAGTAAATCAACCTCGTCCAATTCCGGATGAATAATCAGGATATCGACCATATCCATCCCAACAGCCTGTCCTGCCCTGGCAATTTCCAATAGTGCATCAAAATTTTTTGATTGTAATTGCTCAAATATTTCAGGAACCTGATCCATGATCCGTAATTGATCATTGATCAAAACCGTGGGAAGATTCTCTCCAATCCAGACCTCCCCATTCGTTGATGATAATCGTGTTGTCAATTGACTGTTTTCTCCTTGGTGTAAAATGATTTTCAGAACAGAATAGAATCTGTCGGCCCACTGAACGCGCCAAATCCCCAAACTGCCCAGGAGACAAATGCTGCAATCAAGAAAACAGTAAAAAAGATTAAAACAAAATAATCTAATTTACTCAGGATTGATTCATGTAAATAAGTACGATCTGGATCACCAGAAAATGCTTTCGATTGCAATACAATCTCCAACTGTTGCGATTGTACCATCGCCCCCAAAATTAATGGGACCGCTACTTTTGCATATACGCTTACTCTTTGAATAATGTTCATTTTTTCCATTGCTAACCCTCTCAAACGTTGGGCTTGAATGATCATACCGATCTCGCTGAACAATAACGGAAAGAATCGTAGCGTAGCAGAGAAAATAAAAGCCAATTTATAAGGTACTTTGGCTCGGACCATACCAACGATGATATTGTCTAAATCCGTTGTAAAGATAACCAATGGCACAACCAAAACAATTGTTAATGTCTTAAATATGGTGTTGATTCCATACCAAAAACCTTCAAGAGAAAAATTCAACCCACCAATTAAAAACCAATTTTGAGGAATTGAAAAAAGAATGGTTAATTCTTCTCTTCCAGTTAAAGTCTTCACCTGAGATATGTTGAAAAATCCATGAGTGAACAAGAGAAGTACATAAAATGGGACCATTATCAGCAATATGGTCCGGATGAACTTCATTTTTACACCACTTAGGAAACATGCCAACAATATCAGGAACGCCAGAGACAATTGGACGACAGGACTTTCCCAAATCAAGGCAACCACCGTCAAAACCAGCATCATGTAAATCTTTGGTCGAAAATCCAATCGGGTAAAAATAGAATCGCGTTCAACTGTTTGGAATTTCATACTCATATTGCACCACCATTCTTCGAAAAACAATCTGCTACTTCTATTGGTGTTAATAATGGGAATTCTTGGTCTTTTATGCGACTGATTTCTTTCCCCAATAAAACAGCCTGAGGAGGAGAAAGAAATGTCGAATTCAATTTCTCTGTATCCAGATAAGCCTGTCGGATTGGTGCGTCTAACAAAATCGAACCTTTACCCATAACAACAACCCTTTCTGCATAATCCGGCATCAGATAGAGATGATGGGTGATGACGATTACAGTTTTGCCCATTTTATGAAGTTTGCGGCTTATATCAAGAATGTATTGTGAGCCTTTATAATCCTGACCTGTTGTTGGTTCATCAAAAATGATCGTATCTGGATACATGGCCAGGATAGCTGCAATCACAACGCGAGCACGATCTCCTTTTGGGAGAGCCAAAGGATGTCGGTCTTTAAACTCCAACAATCCCATTGAATTCAAACTCTCCTCTGTTCTGTTGAGGATTTCTTCTTTTGAAAATTTTAAGTTTTTAAGTGCAAAAGAAACCTCATCCCAGACAGTCATATTAAAAATCTGATTATCTGGATTTTGGGCTATATAACCAATATGAGATGCCAATTCACTGACAGTCAATTTCTTAGAATCAACTCCATTTATATTTAACACCCCGGATGTTGGTTTCAGTAAATTAAGGAAATGGCGGACCAACGTGGTTTTTCCTGCTCCATTTTGTCCGACGATCAAAACATATTCACCGGTGTGGATATCCAATGAAACCCCATGAAGTGCTTTTGTTCCATCAGGATATACATGTTCCAGATCTTTCACATGAATTAATAACTCGCCCTTTTTTGAAACATTGGAAGTGTCATCAATTTTTAGCGTACATGCTGTATCATTTTTTTGGACAAGTTCCCTGATAGCTTGCTTTCCTTCTTCTAATTTAACAGGGATTTTTGAAATAGGAACTCCCTTTTTTTGAATGGAATAAAAAGTCGAAGCAACTTGCGGAACCCGCAAGGAATTTTCCAAAAGCAGTGGTATATCTGAATATACTCTGTCAGGGGTGTCAACCAACAACATTTTTCCATAAGAGAGAAGACCAATTCGATCTGCATATTCAGCCATTTCTTCTGCAGCATGACTTGACATAAGAATGGTCATTCCCAATTCTTTGTTTAATTTATAAACCGTCGAAAAAACTTCCTGGGCACCGATTGGATCTAATTGAGAGGTTGGTTCATCCAGAACCAAAAGATCAGGTTGGGCAGCTAAGGCTGCCGCGATTGCCAGACGTTGTTTCTGTCCACCGGACAACTCTGCAGGATGTTTTTTTTCCATTCCATCCAAACGTACTGCTTCCAATACGCGTGGAATTCTTCTCATAATTTCTTCACGCGGGACTTTCAAATTCTCTAACGCAAAAGCAATCTCATTTTCTACAGAAGTTGCAATGAGTTGTGTTTCTGGATCTTCATACACCTGTCCCACATGTTTCGCCAATATACTGATCGGATGATCTAACGTATCCAGACCTGCAATTGCGATCTTTCCGAAAAACCTTCCACCATAAAATTGAGGAACAATCCCATTCAATGCACAACAAAAAGTTGTCTTTCCTGCACCGGTCGGTCCAATTAATCCAAAAAATTCACCTTTCTTTATTTCTAAAGAAATTTCTGACAATACCATTCCAGGTGATCGCGGGTATGAATAACTGACATTCTCGATTTCAACAATATTTTCTCGCATAGATTTTCCAATCTAAAATGAATCTGGCTGTCCATTCTGAATGAGCAGCCAGATTGTAATTTTCTTAATAAACACCTTCAGAGGGCTTTACCAATCCTATTGCCCGTAACCCAGCGATCACGCCTGTACCAATCACCGCACCAATAGCACAGCGACTTAAGAATTCAATGGGAATAATTGAGCTGAGCATTACCCAGACTTCTTCTGGCCAGTTAAACATTGTGTAAGTAAATGCGTTTTGAACTGTATGAGCGATTCCAAAACTAATCCAGGTACCCAGAGCTAACCCGATGGCAACAAAAACCAGATTCTTGCTGCCAATCCATTTCACTACCAGGTTTCGAGTTGGCAAGATGAAAAGCAATAAAGAAGACCAGTTGACAAATGTAGCTAAGACTGCCCATTGCAATCGAATACCATTGACAAGGATTGCGCGTCCTACATAGATGCCGAAAGCAATCAGTGTCACGACCACAACACCAATCCACCAGGCTTTGCGTTTACTGTTTTGAGTACCCATAACGCCTGCAGCAAAACTTGTGACAATCGCTCCAATAACAGTAACGAACCACACACCAGCAGTGTGCGGAGCAACAAAAACACCAATCAAGGCACCGATACCGGAGGATACTGCTCCTGCAATCGGACCCAGAACCCAGCCGATTAATCCAAATATACCCTGGTTCATTGGGAACGATCCTCCAGATGCCATAACAACCGAGAACGGGATGAAAGCTAATGCAGTTACAACGGCTGCCAGTACAACAATGTAGGCAATAGGAGCACCATCAATCGATGCCCCACCAATATTTTTTACTTCTCGTTCTTGTCCCCTTGGTTTAATTTCTTCCATTGTTAACTCTCCTTTTTATTTTTTTTTGTTTGGGTGTTTGAATGATTGATTAAGACTTGAATTCAATTTTTTTGATTGCACCTCCTTTATGCATTTCCATTAATAGCAAATCTGAGATAAAAACAAAACGATGTTGACATTATTCTTGTCAGGAAGGAGATTATTTAGTAAATAACAGTTATTGTATGGTGATCTTCACGTAATTGATGGATAGAAATTATTCAAATGGATCTAATTTCGGATTCTATATTGTGGGTTATTTAAAAGATTCCAAATGACTGTAGCAATTGCGCCAATCAGGCAGGCATCCTGGCGGTAGATTGAGGTTTTGATTTGACAGGCTTTTTTCTGCCATGGCAAAGCTCTTCGATCTACTTCTTCCTGAATTACAGGTTGAACAATTTCAAACAACAAGCTCAGTGGGCCACCAATGACGACAAATTCTGGATTAAACAGATTTATGTAACTGGCAATTCCAATGCCAAGCCATTTAGCTGTATCATTCAAGGCCTTTAATATGATTGGATCTCCAGCCAGGGCGCGATTAATAACCTTGTTAAAAGAGATTTTCTGTAATTCCTGACCATCATGGGTGGTTGGGTATTGTAAATCTGAAGTTGGACTGAGTTGATTAATTCTTCGATAAATTGACTTCAAATTAACCATCGTATTCCAACAACCTTTATTGCCACAGGAACATAATTCTCCCTCAGGATTTAAAGAAAAATGACCCACCTCTCCTGCCAACCCTAAGCTTCCTGGAATAACGTCTTCGTTGATGATAATGCCGCCATTGATCTCAATTCCCCAATGCAAATACAGTGTTGTATCTGATTTTTTTGATGCTCCAAAATAACTCTCCCCCATGGCAGACATGTGCGCTTCATTACCAACAAAAAATGGAATATCTTCATTACCATCAATTAAGATATTCAAATCAAAGTCATGCCAATTTAACTCCAATGCAGACAGGAGTCTGTTGTTTTCAATATCCAACATGCCTGGAATTCCCAGACCAAGACCCAGAACTGGAACGCCATAAGTTCTGGCGACCGAACAAGCCTCATCAATGATTTTTTTGGTGGTTAAGAACAAATCTTCCAGTTGTGTTATATCTTCTGTGCTGAATTCCTTGCGCCAGACTATTTTGGGAGATACGTCGGTCACGACAGCACGAACGGTATTCGCTTCAATGTTAACCCCGACGATCCGTCCAGCATCAGGATTGATCATCAGATCGATAGAAGGATGTCCCACTTCTTGATTGCTGGATTTTTGTCCCAATTCAATCACAATTCCCCGATTGATTAATTCTCTGACTGTGGTTGAAATGGAAGCCTTATTGATCCCCAATTGTGAGGATAATTCTGCCCGGGAAAGCGGCCCATTCTGATGTAAATGATTCAGAATTAAAGCCAAATTTCTAATTCTCATATCATTATGATTAATATGTTTATGTATAGGCATCTGTGGAATATTTTGTCTGTTGTGTGGGATATTTAATTAGTTAGTTAATTAAACTAATTAATATAGTTATAACAATTTTCGCCGCCTTTGTCAATTAGCAATTGGGATAAATTTCACTTTATGTAGTGAAAATCCAAAACTGCCCGCTTTCGCGGGCAGTTTTGTCTACCAATAATCTTGTCTGTTACAACCTATTAGGGGAGGAGGACTGCGTCAATCACGTGGATGACACCATTGCTGGTGACTATGTCGGTGATGATTACTTCGGAGTCGTTGACGTAGACTTTGCCATCTTTCACTGTGATGGTCACGTTTTGTCCAAGCACAGTTTCAGCTTCTGTGAGTGTGACTACGTCGGCTGCCACGACCTTGCCAGCTACTACGTGGTAGAGCAGGATATCGATTAATGTCTGTTTGTTCTCGGGTAAGAGCAGGCTTTCTACGGTGCCAGCCGGTAATTTGGCAAAGGCATCATCGGTGGGTGCAAAGACTGTGAAGGGACCTTCACCTTTGAGGGTTTCGATCAGATCAGCAGCGCCTAAAGCAGCAGCCAGGGTGGTGAAGCGACCATCAGCTACGGCGGTATCAACGATGTCATCTTTGGGCAGTAGGACTGCGTCGATGACGTGGATGATACCATTGCTGGTGACGATGTCGGTGATGATGACTTCGGAGTCGTTGACGTAGACTTTGCCCATGTCAACTTTGATGCTGACGTTCTGTCCTAAGACTGTTTCAGCTTCGGTGAGTGTGACTACATCTTCTGCCATAACCTTGCCAGATACTACGTGGTAGAGCAGGATGTCAGTCAATGCCTGTTTATTCTCAGGTAATAATAAGCTCTCTACGGTACCTTCCGGTAAGGCGGCGAATGCATCATCAGTGGGGGCGAATACAGTGAAGGGACCTTCGCCTTTGAGGGTCTCAACCAGCTCGGCAGCACCTAAGGCAGCGGCAAGAGTGGTGAAGCGACCATCGGCTACGGCTGTGTCTACGATGTCAGCCAGGTCTGCGGGGGGCAGAATGACACTGTCGATGACGTGGATGACGCCATTGTCGGCGATGATATCGGTGGCGACTACATTGGCTTCATTGATCATGACTTTGCCCATGTCAACTTTGATGGCGACGTTTTTGCCTAATAATGTTTCGGCTTCTGTCAGGTTGACGACGTCAGCAGCCAATACGGATCCAGAGACGACATGATAGAGCAGAATGTCGATCAAGGCTTGTTTGTTCTCCGGTAAGAGCAGGCTATCGAGCGTGCCTGCGGGTAATTTGGCGAAGGCTTCATTGGTGGGGGCGAAGACGGTGAAGGGACCTTCTCCACTGAGGGCTTCAGCCAGGTCAGCGGCCAGGACGGCTGCTACTAAGGTTGAGAAGTCTGGATTGCCAGCGGCGATGTCGACAATGGTGTTGGAGGGTTCTTCGGTGGGTACTGCGGTTGGCTTGGGGGCCATGGTTGGTGCGGCTGGGGTAGCTGCGGGTGCACAGGCGGCGAGCACGAGTGCAAGGACGATAATTAGACTTGGTAAACGAAATGCTTTCATTTTTCTTTTCTCCTATTGTTTTTGGTTTGATACAATATTTATTCTTATAATGTAAGTATAAGGTATGAATAGGGTTTATACAATTTGTATATTGTTTTTGTATAATGTTTTATACAATCAACTAGAACCGATTTGGTTCTTCATAACTATGGATTTCAATCCTTGGCGGAGATCAGTTTGCAATAATTTAATAATTGCACAACAATTCCGCGGTGGAGATTATTCCATTGTAGCGCTCTGGTCCAAAAGAACCATTTGCGTATTTATATGATCCATCCTCTGCAAAACAGAAGTTATGATTGATCGGGATTGCCTGTGGTTGAAACCACAGGCTCATGAAGAACGAAACCAGCTAAAGCAGGTTAATACAAAATACCATTGAGTCCCTGATCGACCGAGATTATGTCTTATGGGTTTGGAGTGGATAGGGAATTATTCGGATCCATTGGAGGAACCAGGATTAACCAATTTCGCACCACACGACTCTCTAATAATCAGTTCTGTAGGCAGCACAATAGAGGCAGATTGTTGATTGTTAAATTGTTTCTGGAGCATTAAAATCTGCATGGCATAAGTTGCCATTCTTCTCTTGGGAACATCAATGGTCGTCAGGCTGGGGCGGATCATCCCTGATAATCCAATATTGTCAATCGATACCATGGCAATCTCGTCCGGCACTCGAATATTCTGATCACGTAAGGCAGCCAGTGCACTGATCGCGCTTTCGTCATTGGCACAAAAAATTGCGGTTGGTCGTGGATTTGAATTGATAATTTCCACTGTCAATTGATAGGCTGAAGCCAAAACCTGTGAGGGGTCTATGGTAAAAATTAAATTTTCATCATAGGATAAATTGTGTTCCAACAATGTTTGCCGGTAACCAGTTAACCTCGCATCGTGAATGGCAAGAAAAGCGATTCGCTTATGCCCTAATTGAATCAAGTGTTCGACTGCCTGTTTTGCCGCTTTTGCCCGATCAAAAAACACGGTTGGCCAATTCTTAATGGGCTCTTCCAGACAAACAACATTTTCAATTCGGACAGCAATTTTATCCAGAATCGACTCATACTCAGAATTTCCCGAGATCATACCAGGAAGAATCAGAACTAATGAAGAAATTTCATCAGCGTGAATATTTCTATTGAAGAAGATGGGATCCAATAAGGCATCAAAGAAACTGAAAATACGAACATCATGACCCAATTTATGCGCTTCTTCAAAAAGACCGGCCATAATTGTGTTGTAATAAGGACGTTCCAACACATTGAAGCTCTGACCTCCCGCAACAATTCCAAGCGACTTGCTGGCTTGAGCGTTTCCCAGTTTCAGGCGTTGTGCGTTTTTATTCGGCCGATATCCTAACTCTTCGATAGCATGCAAAACTCTCACACGCGTGTCGGCTGCGACATCACGAGGACCATTATTAATGACATAAGAAACAACACCACGCGATACACCGGCGAATTCTGCGACTTCTTTTTGAGTTATGTTTGATTTTTTGTTCATATCGTCTCTTTTAAGGAAGGATCATTGCACAATTACAAATCCAACAGAATGAGAGTGGGTGATTTTACTCCGGTTCAATTATTTCCAGGGAAACCTTAGCCTCTGGCAAACCTGATGTTTGAGCTAAGATTGTTATCAAACTGACTTTACTCCTCGCTCGCACATAAACAGCTGCCTGGCCACCAATCATGGGAAAAGGATTCTCGCCAATTAAATCCGCTTCTCCTTCCAGTTTTAAGGTGATGATATTTCTGGCGTAAGGAAGCGGATTTCCAAATTCATCAGTTATATAAAAAGCGATTCTGGCAATATCAGAGCCATCTGCAAATAATTGGTTTGTGCTGGTTTTAATCTCTATTTTTTTTGGTAATTTGTTGCTGGAAATCCATTGATCTGCCACTGCTCTACCATCGATGTAACCTATTAAGTGAAGATCAAAAAATTGTCTTTGTCCCCAGGCACTGTATTCATTCAGTCCATAGACAATGATTGGGGGATGTTTCAAATTGGGGTACATGCTTTTATCGGGTTTGAATTTACCAACATTGATATCACCAATCAATACTTCAATTTCATCGCAGTTGCTGAAAATTGTCAGGGGGTTATTTCCACCGCCGGAACGATCACCCATTGTCCAATGGGTTGCAGCCTGTAGAACGACCTTTTTGGAAGAAGGCAATTGACTCTGGTAAAAATAGGCTGCCCATTTTGGCAATCGGAAGGTATCCATCACGCCGTGATAACAAATCCTGTCACCTGAACCGAATTCAATGTGGGTGGCATAATCGAATGCGCACCATCCAATTGCACCGGAAATTCCTAGATTTCCTTTTTGCAAATTGTGGATTGTTGTATGCAGGAGTGCATGCTCGATCAGACGGTCTTCCGAGTCCCAAATTTTTGTTGGTAACATGTGACCAGCAAATTCTGTGATGAGATAAGGTTGTTGGGTAGGATCAATGACTGTGTTGGAAAAATCATTGTAGGTGTAAACATCTTCAAGAAAAGAACTGCCCAGAAAACAACGCGCACCCCCGGTTTGCCTTGTCGGATCCAGGTCATGTGCCAACGCATTGGTTTGAGTATAAAACTCATCATTATCTGGGGATTCATTGATACGAACCCCCCACAATATAATAGAAGGATGGTTGCGATCTCTCTCGATCATCCCCTGGAGTTCATCCAGAACAATTTGTTTCCAACTTTCATCACCTATATGCTGCCAGCCGGCTATTTCTTCGAATACCAGCAAACCAATCTCATCACAACGGTTTAAGAAATGTGGTGATTGGGGATAATGAGAGGTTCGAACAACATTACATGCCAATTCATATTTTAGTATCTCTGCATCTTGCCTTTGTAAGCGTGCAGGTGCAGCTGCTCCAATATAAGGATAGGTCTGGTGGCGATTGAGGCCAAACAATTGGATGCGCTCACCATTCAGATAAAAACCACCGTCTTTGCGAAATTCTGCATCGCGAAAACCAAATCGCGCAGAACTACGATCGATCTCCGAGCCATCCAATGACAGTGAAACATCAAGCCGGTAAAGCTGTGGGTTGTCCAACTCCCAAAGTTGAATTCTAGGCAGGTTGTCAAAAATCAGATTTATTTTTTCTTCCTGCAACGGTGTGTGAAATTCTGCAATTTGATTGTCTTTCTCATCCAATAATAAAGCATCAACCCTCAATCCAGTTTGGTAACGACTGAGTTGGATAATACTTTCAACCACAGGATTCGTCAGAACATTTTTTGGTTTAACAAAAAAATTCTTGATATGAATTGGATTAACGATTTTCAACCACACATCCCGATATATCCCGCCAAACGTCAAGTAATCCACCAGATGTCCATAGGGAGGGATATCTTTTCGTTCGCGGGAATCGACGTACACAGTCAGTGTGTTCTGGTTTTTAATCAATTGATCAGTCAGGTTGACCGAAAAAGACATAAATCCACCCTGATGACTACCCACCAGTACCCCATTTAAATACACCTCACAGGTCATCATAACCCCATCGAATTCAAGAAAAATCAGAGATCCGTCCGTTGGCTTTTTAAGATCAAATTTCTTTCGATATGTTGAGATAAATTGATAATCTGCATTATTGATATTGTGATGGTTGAAATATTTATTGCTATGCGGGAGATTAATGGCAGAAAATTCCTGGTCCGGAGCGTCAAGATCCAATTTTTTATCTACAAATAACCAATCATAATTGAAAAGAGTGTGTTTTCTCATTGGTAGATATCTTTTCTAATCTAGAGGAAGGGGTGATGAATCGTACTTGACAATACGTCTAAAAAAAGTATAATCTTAATTACACGTTATGTCAACACGAGTTGATAATTTCCAATGTTTTACATTCTATATCTTAATCAACAGGAATATTCTATAATTAAGTGGTGAACACGCCGAATTTTTCGGACGTGATAAATGATTATCAGCGTTTGGAGGATAAAAATGAAGAAAAACTTATTTTTGATAATGGTGTCTGTTCTGGTACTTTCACTTGCACTCAGTGCATGTGGTACCCCAGCAGCTACCCCAGCAGCTCCAGTGGTGCAGCCAACTACTGCTGTGGTAGCACCTACTACTGCCCCAGTTGTGCCAACAAGTCCACCCGCCGTTGTGGAACCATCAGCCACATTGAAAATCTGGGCTGATGACACCCGTACACCCATTCTTTTGGATCTTGCAGATGAATTCCTTGCTGAATACAACGTTCAGCTCCTTGTCGAAGATCTGGGTGTTGTCCAGGATATCCGCTCCCAGGCGATCATCGCCATCCCTGCCGGAGAGGGCCCTGATATTTTCATAGGTGTCCATGACTGGCTCGGCGCTCTGGTCGAGAGTGGACTGGTTGCACCCATCGATTTGGGTGATAAAAGAGGTGAATTCGTCGGTTCAGCCCTGGATGCTTTTACATATATCGATGGCAATCTGTATGGTGTGCCATACGCAACAGAGAACCTTGGCTTCTTCTACAATACAGAATTAGTAACCACCCCTCCCACAACCTGGGAAGAAATGCTTGATATTGGACGCACTCTTCAGGATGAGGGTCTCGTACAATACGCGATCGCCATTGGTGGTGATCCGGGATACAACGCATTACCCATGCAAACATCATTCGGTGGCTATATCTTTGGTGTAGATGCGAACGGTGCCTGGAATGCCAATGATGTTGGTCTGGATGGTGAAGGAATGATTGAAGCAGTCAGCTGGATGAAATCAGTTGTAGATGAAGGCCTTATGCCCAACACAACTGATTACGAAACAGCTCACTCTCTGTTTGAGACCGGCAAGATCCCATTCTTAATGGCTGGCCCATGGGCTTTGGATCGTATCCGGGCCTCAGGCGTACCGTATGCCGTGACCGCATTCCCTAGTGAAGGTGCTCCATTCCTTGGGGTTCAGGGCTTTATGATCAATGCCTTCAGTGAAAACACACTTCTTGCACAGGCATTCCTCACCGAGTTCGTCGCTACCCAGGAAACAATGCAATTACTGTATGAAACCGGTTTGCGTCCATCTGCATACACTTCAGTCTTGGAAACAACAGAGGATCCAGATTTGAAAGCCATGGGACTGGCTGGCGCTAACGCTATTCCAATGCCTAACATTCCACAAATGGGTTCCGTATGGAGCGCCTGGAATAATGGTATCACCCTGGCAATCACCGGACAACAAACACCAGACGCCTCCATGAAGGATGCTGCTGAACAGGTTCGTGCGTTAATTCAGGGTGCCCTCGCCGGCATGGTCAACCTCCCTGGTAGCTATCAGGATAAAGCTGGTTGTGGTGCTGCCTGGGATCCTGCCTGTTCCGCTACAGCCATGGTCGAAGGTGATGATGGTCTCTTTACCCTCACCGTTTCTATCCCCGCTGGTGAATATGAATTCAAAGTTGCCATGAATGGTGACTGGGGCTTGAACTATGGTTCTGATGGTGCTGAAAACGGACCAAACTATGTCCTCAGCCTGGCTGCAGACAGCCTGGTTACATTTACTTACGATCCCGAAACACATCTCGTCGAAGTTACAGTTCAATAAATAATATTCAAATGAAGGCCGGGAATTCCCGGCCTTCATTTTATTATAATATCAATTAAATAAGGTTTTTTCTTTTGAAGAATGAAGGTGATAATATGGCTTCCTTCAAAACTCAAGACCCCCTCGCAAAGAGGGATTCCTCGTTAATACCGGTTCTTCCCAACCTGGCGAGATTCGCTTTTATAATTGCAGTAGACGCAGCAGTAATTTGGTTTCTTAGTCGATTATTTTTCTTAGGTTATTACCCCTTAGCTGCAGCTATACTTATCATCGCAATTTTTGCAAATTTTGTCATGTTGCGCCAACAGGCTTATCCCATTCGCTGGATGCTGATTGGTCTGATATTAATGTCCCTGTTTACCATTTACCCAATATTTTTTACTGTCTGGGTCTCGACAACGAACTACGGAGAGGGTCATTTAATTACAAAAGAACAAGCTATTGACCGCATAACTAATATGCTTTACCTTCCAGAAGAAGGCAAAGCATATAACTGGACTGCCTTTAAATCACCAGAAGGAGAATATGTTCTTTGGTTAAAAGATGCGGATGGAAACTTTTATCTGGCGAAACCTGAAGAGGAACTTTTCCAACCACAACCTGGTGAAATGGGCGTTGGAGAGCTGGATGATAAGGGCATTCCTAAAACCATCGAGGGGTACCAAAGAATCAATGCGATTATGGCGGCATCTGATAAAAATCTGACGTCCATCCTGTTTGGCGAGGAAGGAAAAACAATCCAGGTTCGCTCTCCATCCGAAGCAGCCGAACTTCTACCCTTATACGATTATGATCCCGATCTTGATGCGATGATTAACCAACAAACCGGTGATACCTATAGAAATATCCGTGGGACATTTTCAGGACCAAATGGGATGCAGCTCAGACCTGGGTTTGTTGAATCTGTAAAAACTGCAAACTTTAAGGAATTTTTTATCAGCCCTGCATTGCGAGGCCCATTAACTCGTATCGTTGGCTGGAATTTCAGCTTTGCGATTTTGAGTTTGCTGTTTAATTTTGGTTTGGGATTATTGATCGCAATCATGTTTAATGAGCAGCGCTTTCCATTTAAGAAGCTAATCCGCACATTATTGATCATTCCTTATACTGTACCTGCTTTATTAACCATATTGATCTGGCGTGGCATGTTGAACCCTGAGCTTGGTGTTATTTCACGAGCTCTTAATTCATTTTTTGGATGGGCACCACCCTGGTTTACGGATCAATGGTGGGCAAAAGTAGCCATATTATTAATCAACCTATGGTTGAGTTATCCGTATTTTATGTTAATCTGCAGCGGAGCACTACAATCGATCTCAGAAGATTATTACGCCGCTGCCCAGGTCGATGGTGCCAGCATATGGCAACAGTTTTGGAACATCACACTGCCATTATTATTGGTTGCCGTTGGACCATTGCTAATTGCCTCTTTTGTATTCAACTTCAATAACTTCAATTTAATTTATATCTTTAATGCAGGAGGCCCACCAATGGCAGGTACGCCTACCCCAGCGGGACATACTGATATCCTGATCAGTTATGTCTATAACCTTGCCTTCTCAGGCAGCCGCGGGGTGAATTATGGTTTTGCAGCCGCCATTACTATTATCATATTCTTCATCGTTGGTGCTATAACCCTGTTTCAATTCCGCTATACCCGCATGTGGGAGGAGGTCAGTGAAAATGTCTAACACAAAAACATTTAGTCAATTCCGAAAATCAATGACTTTTCAACGTAGATTCAGCATTGGAATCCGTTTGGTTGTGGCTGTGATTTTGATCTTTTTTTCAATATTCCCTATCCTTTGGGTCATCTCAGCCTCATTCAGCCCGACGGGTTCTCTGGCTACACAAACACTGATTCCCAAAAACCCTGGATTCGGAAACTATGAAACACTGGTCACCTCTGGTGCGTTTCCATTTTGGACATGGTTCGGAAATTCACTTAAGATCGCCATCATTACATCGATTGGATCACTGGCTATCACCACCATTGCAGGCTATGCATTTTCTAGATTTCGTTTTAAAGGGCGCCAATTGATGCTGAAAGCAATCCTGCTGATCCAGGTATTTCCCGCTTTATTGGCACTCGTTGCTACATTTTTAATGATTTCACAATTTGGTGATATCATTCCTCAATTGGGATTAAATACCCACGCCAGTCTTATTCTGGTCTATTTAGGTGGTGCAATGGGTATTAATATCTGGTTGATGAAAGGATTCCTGGATACAATCCCCAGGGAAATCGACGAATCAGCCATGGTGGAAGGAGCTTCCAATTGGTATATCTTTACACGTCTGATCCTTCCATTATTGCGCCCGATCCTGGTTGTGATTGCAATCATGAATTATATCGGTACGTATGGTGAGTTTGTCCTGGCACGGGTCTTGCTGAAGAGCAATGAGACCTATACATTAATGGTTGGATTGCAGGTATTTGCTGGGGCTCAATTTAATCAACGCTGGGGAGTATTTGCCGCTGGTGCTTTGATTGGTGCACTCCCGATCATGATCATTTATCTTGCTTTACAGGATCAAATCGTTGGTGGTTTGACAACCGGAGCCGTTAAAGGCTAATAAATCAAAGGTCTATTGATGCAAATAATCAGTTACAAACGAAAACCGGAAATTAAATCCGGTTATCGTTATCTGACAGGCATATTTTTTATAGGTTTAATCATTCTGATAGCTGGTTGCCAACCTGCGCCAGCCGAACCAGAATTATTGCCAGTTGAGTCTCCTACTACTGTCAAGGAGATCATTGATGGTGTTGATCTCAATCTTGAGAATATCGAACCAACAGAAGTTTTCCAAATATCTCCTGAACCTCCATTTTATTTAGGGGTCGATCTTTCCTATGTCAATGAAATGGACGATTGCGGAGCGGTTTATCTTCAGAATGGTGAACCACAAGATGTCTTCGATTTATTTCAAAGCCATGGAGCAAATCTGGTACGTGTCCGCCTCTGGCATAATCCGAATTGGACCAAATACAGCACATTCGAAGACATAAAACGAACCCTGACACGCTCCAAAGCAGCAGGTATGTCCACAATCCTCGATTTCCATTATTCAGATAATTGGGCTGATCCGGGGAAACAGGCCATCCCTGCAGCCTGGAGAGAAATGAATGAAGCAGAACTTGAACAGGCAGTCTATGATTACACCTACCAGGTATTGAGTGATTTGCATGAGCTTGATCTGATGCCGGATTTTGTTCAGGTAGGCAATGAAACCAATTCTGGCATGCTCAAAGAGGTCTCGAAATCAGATTGGCCACGCGATGCAAAATTGTTCAATGCCGGTATTAAGGCTGTGCGTGATATTTCAAAGGAGACAAAAACAAATCCAAAAATTATTTTGCATGTCGCACAACCCGAAAATGCAGGCTGGTGGTTCCAGAATGCTTTCGATAACAATCTTGTGGATTTTGATATCATTGGTCTTTCATATTATCCCCAATGGAGTCCTTTCACGATCAACGATCTTGGTTCCCACATAAACTATCTTCGAAATCGGTTCAACAAAGAGGTGATGATTGTTGAGACTGCCTATCCATGGACATTGGAGGCTGTTGATGAAACCGCCGATAATATTCTTTATCAAGGGATCCGTGGTTACCCAATCAGTATGGAAGGTCAAAAACAATTTATGATTGATTTATCCCAATCTTTAATTTCGAATGGAGGATTAGGTGTTGTATTTTGGGAACCAGCCTGGATTTCTACAGAATGTTCCACAAGATGGGGACAGGGTTCCCATTGGGAGAATGTAGCGTTTTTCGATTTTAATAACAATAACAAGGTTCATGCGGGTATTGAGTTCCTCAGCCATGAGTATTTGTATCCATCCACATTGGTCGATGGAATCATTGAAGATCTCTATAATGATGCGATTGTTGAAGATGAAATCGGTGATAATTTCAATGCTTTACCACACCTGGATTTGGTAAGTTTGTATGCCATGCATGATGAAACATTCCTTTCTCTCGCACTGACAATCACTGGCGATATCTTCGAAAATCCCTGGGGAAGCTATTTGATTTATTTTGATACTACCGAGGATGATCAGGGTGCTGATATTGATGTTGATAAACGACCCATAACTGTTGCAGATCCATATAAACCTGAATTCCGATTAGACATCCAGGCTCTGGATCGAAAGGGTACCGTCAGTGGGACATTTGTGTTGAATGTCTGGGATGGTCAGGCATGGAAAACGAGTCCGATTACCTTTGGTATTGCTCTGAAAAATGGTACCCCATCCATAGTAGAAATCCAAATTCCGAAATCTTTATTGGGAAATCCTGAATTTGTTAACCTGAGCGTGGTCAGCACAGGAAGAGGCAGAGTGCATACCGCAGGGGACATTTTAGGAACAAATTTCTCTCCCAGCGATTGGGCTGAATCTTTGACACTCGAAATTTTTTTCAGAATTGATTTGACAAATTAGAGAAGTAAAAATCTTCTGAAACAATTGCCAACCCTGTTTTTGAGATGAAACGATTCGTTTATCTATTGGTTTATTAAAACTTCTATTCATCATGGATTAATGTAGCCCCAACAGCTACAGGATCAAAATCATCCGGCCAGATTGTTTCATTGTCATATTTTGCGTTACCAAAATAGGCATCTTCCATGCTGGCCCCCTTTAAATTGGTTCCCCGCAGGTCAGCATCATCAAAATTACATCCTTTTAAGAAAGCACCTTCCATATTCGCTTTTTGTAAATTGGCACTGGCGAAACAAGCGCGTTTCATATTGGCAGCTTTCAGATTAGCACCTTCCAGGTTGATGCCCATAATATTGGAACGCTTAAAACTGGTAGCTTCCAGATTCGCCCCAGCCAGATTGACATTGGAAAAATCGGTTCCATAGAAGTCCCCGCCGCTCAATTCTGCGCGTACGCCACCTTCTTCACCTGTCAGGTATTTACTATGCAAATCAAATATTTTTACCAAATCCTCGTATAAATATTTTTTATACACGATTCTCCTCCTCTGTCAGAAACGACCGAAGTTCCAAGCATTTCAAATAGCTTTCCAATTTTCAAAATTATAGAATAACGACTGGATGAAAACCATTCAGGTTGCAATATTAATGTAAAAGTTCTGTGTGATCGATTAATTTACCATCGATAAAAGCCTGCACAGCAGTTTCGATATCACTCAAATCGGTAACAATTGGTTTAATATTGAACTGTCGCATGCTCTCATATGCACCCATTCCCATGCCACCACAAATCAAGGCTTTACAATCAGAAATGGTTTCTGCCATGCTGGCATGTTTTTTATGTGAACCACTATCCATACCATGTCCAGTTCCAGCATGTTCTTCTTCATGTGGTATCACACTGAAATGTTTGTGTCCCATTTTCTCGCGCATCTCTTGTTGAGTAACTTTACCTTCTTCAATTGTCAAAACAAGATAATATGGTGCCCGTCCAAAGTGTTGGCTGATTGTTTTTCCATCATTGGTGATAACTGCTATTTTCATTGATAACTCCTTTTGCAAATATGCTAGTGAAAAATGCCGACCGCCGAGCTCTTCGCGCCCGTCAGTCGGATAAAGAATAAGTAAAATTTGTGCCTGATCCTCTCCTTTGTTTTCCCAGCAATGAGGAAGATGCGCCTCAAACAAAATACTGTCACCAGGATTTAATGTAAAAATTTCCTGATCTATTCGATACTGGATCCTGCCTTCCAGGCAATACACAAATTCATGTCCGGTATGCACTATCAACCGATCCCCGCTACCCATCCCAGGATTCAATTTGACAACAAATGGTTGAACTGGCTTTCCTCTCAGATCCTTTCCGAGGTTTTGCATCTGGGTGGAACCAAAGGCAGCCAGAGGACGTTGTTCGGCAGGGGTATAAACAACTTGCTTTTCCACCTGCCCTGTCTCAAAAAATGATGTGATTGGAACTCTTAATGCAAGCGACAATTGCTGCAGTGTGCTGACGGAAGGAGAAGATTTACCATTTTCAATCAGGCTCAATGTATTCACATTCAACCCACTCAATTCAGCCAGAGAACGTAAGGATAATCCCTTACGGGTCCGCAACTCCCTTAAGTTATTCCCTACTACCATTTCTGCTGGGGTTTGTTCTCTTGAATTTTCGTTTTGATCCAAAAATATATTCATAAGCTTTCTTTCCGATATAAATTATTTATACCAAAATTATAGTACAATAATTGTTATTGTCAAATTTTATTACCATTATAATAATAATAAATTGATATTTTTGAAAAATTATTAGTCCAGAAACCGCTTTGATATTTTTTTCATGTCAAGTATTACTTGACTTGCTGTCCATTCTATATTAATCTAATATTAACGTGGGAATTTCACAAAGTTTCTTCATATATCCCTAATAACCATAATCCTAATCTCCCTATACCGAGGTAAAAATGGCCACAGATCACAACCCCGGCAAACGACTCAACAAATTACGCAAAGAACGTGGTTTGAGTTTACGAGAAGTCGCTCGACGTACTGATTTAACCGCATCTTTTCTAAGCCAGGTCGAACATGGTACATCGAATGTATCGATTGATTCCTTACGCAGAATCGCCGAAGCTTTGGATGTTCCAATGATGCATTTTTTGGAAGAACCACCGGTCGATTTCGAAGATATCCACGAACATATCGATCCTGAACCCTGCGAAGATGTGGATCGCATTAAAGCTTACTCACCAGTCGTTCGGGCTGGTTGTCGCCCACGCTTGATCTTGCCCCCTTCTGGTGTTGAATATCAATTACTGGTTCCCAATCTCAGTACAAAATTAGAAGCTGTGATTGGCCGTGTATCCCCCGGTACAGGTAATATCGCCAGAAAATTACGCGACGAAACAGAAGAATTCATTTATGTGTTGTCTGGTGAACTCTTAATCGGCCTTGATGAAGAAGAACACATACTGCGCCCAGGCGATTCGATCACGTTCCGTGGTATTAGATTGACAAAATTAATCTGTGCATCTGTCGATCGTGAAGCATCTTGGATTTCAGTATTCACGCCACCCATTTTCTAATTTCGATCAGGTCATAACGCAAATTTCCAGAAAAAATTTTGATCAATTTCTTAAAAAGAGAATAATAGTACCATTTCAATCATCTGGCATTTGCAGGTGTTTTTGGTGTCCAGGAAAGAAAAATTTTCACCGATTAGATTAAATGATATTTAATCATTCTGAATTAATTCCTTAATTCATTATGATTTTAGCAGCACTTTACAAATTGGTTTTTCACTTGACATTTTACCGATACTTCCTGTATCTTTATGTAGTCTGAGTTAATTTTATTTCACAAATTCATCCATTAAGGTGTTTATGGTTCATTCTATATTTTCTCGTCCAGAGTTATCTCCCACATTTATCAGAGATCACAATCAGGAAGCCCGTGCAGTCTGGGATGCTTTCAAATCCGGTAAACCTGTGCGGCCACCCGTGGAGTTGGGAACCAACACACAATACTTCATTTTCAATCATGATTTAAACCCAGGCGAGTCAGTTACCTTTGAGGACTACATGACTCAGGCAAACGTGATGCTTGATTTCAATCTGAAGGCTTCCGTCTGGCGTGCTTATCATATTGCTCCTTTTTGTGATGACCAGATCGGTTTGCCGGACCAATTTAACATCCGTGTCGATGTGCAGAATGTTGATGAAGCTGCATATTTTGGTGCACCGGTTCATTTTATTCCCCACCAGGTTCCGGATACACTTCCAATCCTGGCTGGAGATAAGAAAAACGCCCTGTTTGATCAAGGCTTTCCAGATCCATTCAAAGCGGGATGGTACACAACATCCACCCGAATTTACCAGGAAATGCTTGAATACCTGGCCAAACATCCTACCTACATGGATCATCCGGTAAAAATAGAGCCATATGGGTATTGGACGGGCGGAATTTTCACCCTCGCAGTCGCCTTGCGCGGTCAGGAATTATTGACCGATTTATATGAGGATCCACAATATGTTCATGACTTGCTTAGTTACCTGACTGATGCAACCATTCATCGGGTAAAGGCGTATCACAAATTCTTTGATTTGCCCTTCCCCGGTACGGATTTATTCTATGCCGATGATGCAATTCAATTGATCTCTACCAAAATGCTGAAGCAATTCTTGGTTCCTTTCCTCAAGCAATACAAAGAAACTGTCATCACCAGCCCAAACTTCAAAATCCATCTTTGTGGTGATGCCAGCCGTCATTTCAAAAATCTTAAAGATGAATTGGGTGTCAATGAATTTGAAGTTGGCTTCCCAATCGATTTTGGAGGGATTCGCCAGCAATTGGGCCCGGAAGTGACCATCCATGGTGGACCCAGTGTGATGATATTAAAGGATGGAACATCGGATGAAGTAAGCCAGGAAACCAAACGGATCCTCTCTTCTGGTGTTTTGGAAGGGGGAAAGTTTGTGCTGCGCGAGGGGAATAATCTTGCTCCACACACTCCTTACCAAAATTTGAATGCTATGTATCAACAGGCTCGACGGATCTCTTACTAAATCATTGAGAAATTGATATGATAAAAGAAAATCGTACCTTTCCATCTTAATGGACAATATCGTTCTGGTGGGTAAAATAACCACCAAAAACACACCCAACACCGAATGATTGAGATAAGAGAAAATCGTCAAAAATAAAAAACATATATTAAAAGGAGAGAAAATGACAAAAAAACATCCCACACTTTTTATCACCCATCGTGGTGAACGCCACCAACAAGATGCTCTTGGGGCAGCCCCTGCAGAACTGAATATAACGATGTTGCGCTCTCCCTCAAAAGAAGAAATTATCGCTGCCCTTCCAAGTATAGAATTCCTTATCACAGAACGCTCCGGTGTTATTGATGCTGATATCATCCAGACTGGAAAAAACCTGCGTTTGATCCAGCGGCTTGGCTCACAAACTTACGATATTGATCTCAAATCTGCCAAAAAAGCTGGCATTCCGGTCTGCTATCTTCCTGTGCACAGTTGCATTATGGTGGCGGAACATATGGTTCTCCAAATCCTCTCTCTGTCCAAACGTCTACGGGAAGTCATGGACCTGACTGGTTACGCAGACGATTTCGGCCACCCTTCAAAATTATGTGATGAAGACTATTTCGCTTATAACTGGACTGAAAGGGAAAACCTGCTTGGTTTGTGGGAATCCACCATTGGAATCCTTGGTTTTGGTGAAATTGGCAACGAACTGGCCCGGCGTCTGCAGGGATATGGTTGTCATATTCTGTATAACAAACGCAATCGATTGCCAGAAGAAGCGGAGCAGGAATTGAGCATCAGCTTCGCAACCCAGGAAGAATTACTGGCAAAAAGCGATTTTCTTTGTATGTTACTGCCCTACTTCCCTGAGACATCGCAGACGCTTGATGCAGAATTTTTCGAAAAAATGAAACCGGGATCCTGTTTTGTAAGTTGTGGTGGTAGTGGTGTGGTGAATGATCAGGCACTTGCTAACGCCCTTGCCAGCGGACATCTCTACGGTGCTGCAGTTGATACATTTACCTATGAACCAATCGCTAAAGACAGCCCGTTGTTGCCTCTTGCCCGCCAACCACAATCAAATCTTATTCTCACCCCACACACCGCGGCTGGTAGTGCATCCGCGAGCAGCAAATCACGTAAAGGTGATTATGTTAACATTTTACGAATTCTCAATGGCGATAATCTGGTTGGCAGGCTCGTGTAATCAATCATAATGATCCAATTATCGTTTAAAAAAGCTATGGGACACGATAACCATAGCTTTTTTTTTCTTCTTATTGAGAAGAAGAGTGGTGCATTTGAATGAGTAGATCGTGTCACAAATCCGATAAAACGACAAATTCCATATTTTTTAATGAAAAATACAATTTTCAATTGCCTGAATAAGAACGTATAATGAATTGTGAATATTATTACAAAACAAAAATAGGAGATACTATGACAGAAACAATGAAAAACCTAAAGACCGCCTTCTCCGGAGAAAGCCAGGCATATCAGAAATACAAAGCCTTTGCCAAAAAAGCAGCAGCAGACGGATTCGAGAATATTGCCAAATTATTCGAAACGACTGCAGAAGCTGAAAAAATTCACGCTGAAGGTCACCTCAAAGCAATGGATGCAGTTGCCACCACGTTGGCGAATCTTGAAGTTGCAATTGCCGGTGAAACGTACGAATTTACTGAAATGTACCCACCCATGCTAGAGGAAGCAAAAGCTGAAGGCCATAAAGCCAGCCGTATGTTTGATTATGCGCCAGCAGCAGAAGAAGTGCATGCCCGCCTTTATTCATTGGCTTTAGAAGCAGTAAAGCAGGGCAAAGACCTTGAGGAGAGTGAATTCTATCTTTGTCCGGTCTGTGGTTATATTGAATTAGGTGCACCACCAGAGAAATGCCCGGTCTGTGGTGTACTTGGGAAGAAATTTGTGTTGATATAGATAATAATTATTCATTAACAAAATTCTTTAATTTTTGTAAATGAAATAAATGATTATTGTTTTAATCAAGTAAAAAATTATCTTGTATAAAAAATAGAAGGTTTGTCCCTTCTATTTTTTTTATATATGAATCCACAGCAATTTGCATTTGTAAAAAAAGAAAGAGCAGGTTAATTCTTAAATTATTGATCGAATCACCTTATTTTAAGGTTGAGACACGAAAAATCATTGACTTTTGTATATAAATTTGTTAGGATGTACGTACAATTATATTTTTCCACTCTAGATGTAAACCAAAATAATGAAAACTATTGACAGACGCTCACACTTACCTTTATATGTTCAATTGAAAGAAATACTCCTTCAGGATTTAAGTTCCGGAGAATATCCTCCGGGCTCAGCCTTCCCGCCTGAAATGTTATTGGTTGACCGCTATGGACTCAGCCGGGCTACAGTACGTCAGGCGATAAAGGATCTTGAGCATGAAGGTTATATCAACCGCATTCAAGGAAGAGGAACAATTGTTATTCGTGAGAAAAGTTCACTCAATCGTGGTCTTTCCCAATTAACGAGTTTTACGGAAGACATGAAAGCACATGGATATGAAGCATCAACAAATATTCTGGATTATCGGGTAGACATTGCTCCTCAACATATTGTTAAATCATTACAAATATCTTGCGAGAACCCCGTAATTCATATCAATCGACTAAGAATAGTGAACAAAATTCCTGTGGCAATCAACACATCCTATGTCAATTTACCAGCAGGTATTTCCATGTCTCGGGAAGACCTCGAGCGTACAGTTTCACTTTATAACCTTTTTGAAATGAAGCGTATTCCATTGCTCGAATCAGATAAAACGATTGAAGCCATTTCTGCCAGCGAAGAACAAGCCAGATTGCTGGGAGTAGCATTGGGAAATCCGTTATTAAAAGTGGAAGGTGTTGTCTACACATTAAACCATCAACCCTTAGAACACCATGTTGTCATCAGTCGAAGTGATATGTATAAATATTCGCTTCATCTTTTACGCTAAGAAAAAAGATAATTCAAAACTTAATTCCCATTTTGAGGACAGGAAAGGAGAAATCTAATAGGACGATAGATTCAATCTCTCACAATCAATTTTTAAAAATTAATCCATTTTAAGGAGAAAAAGATGCAAAAAAAATCAATTAAAGTAGTATTTTATCTGTTACTGGCATTTGCCCTGCTTTTAGGTATCGCCGGTTGTGCCCCTGCAGCTGCCCCAGTAGAACCCGAAGCTCCTGCAGAAGAACCTGCTGCCCCTGCCGAAGTAAATAAATTCGAAGGGGTCGAGTTAACCCTGGCATCCATGACCGATCAATACGTAACCGCTTTCCGTGTATTGATTCCGCGTTTCACCGAAGAAACCGGAATCAAAATCACATTAGATGAGCTTGGATATGTTGATCTGTATCAAAAGTTGACTGCAGATTTTGTAGGCAAAACAGCTCAATATGATCTCATGACTGTTGATATCGTCTGGTCAGGTGAATATGCAACCAATTTATACACTCTGCCTTTGGATGATTTCATGGCCAGAGACAAAGCCGAATTGAATCTTGATGATATCATGCCCGTAGCATGGACTTTGGGTGAATACGAAGGCAAACATTGGGCTTATCCTATGGCTGGTTACGCCAATGTGCTCAATTACCGTAAAGATGTTTTCAAAGCTGCTGGTATCGAACCCCCCACAACACAAGAAGAGTTATTAGCTGCTGCTCAACAATTAACCAAAGATGAGATGTATGGTATTGCATTATTAGGTGCCAAAGGTTCAGCCGTTGCTCAGGATTATATGGCCTTCGTACAACAACATGGTGGCTCAATTCTGGATGCTAATGGAAAAGTCGCTTTGAATACAGCCGAAAACGCTGAAATCCTCGAATTTTTCGGTGAATTGTTCAAATACGCTCCTCCAGGATCAACTGATTACTGGTGGGATCAACGTGAAACCGCATTCCGCTCTGGCATTGTTGCTATGATGGAAGGCTGGAGTATTGCCCGTGCTGGGTATGAAAATCCTGAAATTTCTTCCGTTGTTGGTTTAGTGGATGTCACTGCTGCTCCGGTTTCTGAAGGCATGGAACCAAAATACGGTTTCGGTGGTTGGGGGATTGGTATTAACGCCAGTTCCACATCATTAGAACAGGAAGCCGCCTGGGAATTCATTAAATGGCTTGCTTCAGAAGAAATTCAAAAAGATTGGGTGAAAAATGACGGTGCACCAATCCGACGTTCCACCCTTACCGATCCTGAACTGGTTGCCATGTATCCCTGGTTCCCCTTGATGTTAGATTCCTTTGAAAAAGGTGATGGCGATTATCGTCCCAGAATCCCAGAATATAGCATTATTCAGGATGCTCTGGGTACATATGTAAATGCTTTCCTGGTTGGTCAGGAAACTGCTGAAAGTGCGTTACAAAAGGCACAAGAGCAGGTCGAAGCCAATACTAAATAAAATAATTTTGTAATCGAAATGGATGCCTGTTCAGGCAGGCATCCATTCCATTGAAAAATCAGGAGCGACATTGATACAAACCTTTACACAAACAATAATCAAGAAATTTAAAGCTGATCCCTATTTCTGGTTGTTGTTACCGCTCTTACTCTACATTGTTATTATTGCGATTTATCCTTTATTCTTTTCTTTCAGGATCAGTCTTTTTAATTATCGTTTAACCGATCCAAACCAGACTCAAACATTTGTTGGATTAGAAAATTACATACGTGCTTTTAAGGATCCGACTGTATTAATCTCAATAAAAAATACTTTGGTTTATGTTGTTGGAACTGTTACAGTTGAGCTGCTTTTGGGTTTGGGATTGGCGTTGCTCTTCTCACCAGAAACCAAACTGGCTCAATTTGTGCGCTCTTTCTTATTAATTCCTATGGCTTTACCACCACTTGTGGTCGGGTTAATCTGGAAATCTTTATATAATGCTGATTTTGGTGTGATTCCTTACTATCTGAAACAATTGGGGATTAATGTCGGCAGAGGACCTTTGGGAGAATTATCCACAGCCATGCCGGCAGTGATGCTAATCGATGTCTGGCAATGGACACCTTTATTAATGATTATTTTCCTGGCGGGATTGAAGAGTTTGCCCCAAGAGCCATATGAAGCCGCCTATGTAGATGGCTCAAGCCGCTGGCAGAGTTTTATTTATCTCACTTTGCCGTTGATGAAACCCACCTTTTTGATTGCGTTCTTACTGCGAACCGTTCAATCATTCAAAGTTTTTGACACCATCTATTCCACAACCGCTGGTGGTCCAGGTCAGGCAACCACTGTTTTGAACTACCATATTTACACTGTGGGACTCACGTTTTTTGACATGGGATATGCTTCAGCCCTGGCAAACATTTTATTGGTGATGGTTACTGTCTTATCCATTATATATATTTTAGTTATGACAAGAAGACAATTATAGGATTCCTTATGTATAAAAAACGAAGTCTCCCGGAAAAAATAATCCTGATTATATTATCCCTTCTTGCAATTGCATTCTTTCTGATCCCCATCTACTGGCTGTTGACGACATCGCTTAAATTCGGCCGGGATTCATTTGCCATTCCCCCGACCTGGCTATTTTTTGACGCAACGTTGAAGAATTTTACAGAAGTTCTGGCGCAGAGCAAAACATTCATGTACATTAAAAACAGTATCATCATAACCGCGGGAACAACGTTTCTTTCCTTAATCCTGGGTGTACCAGCTGGTTATGCCATAGCCCGTTCGAAATTTCGCTTTGTAAAGAATTCCGCGTATTTCTTCCTGTTGTTATTAATGCTTCCCCCGGTTGCTATGTTGATTCCATTCTACCTGATCATGCGAGATCTCTCTTTGATCGGGACGTACATGTCTCTCATTTTGCTCAATACTGTATTTGATGCTGCCTTCGTAGTCTGGATGATGCGCAGCTACTTTGCTGATGTTCCTTTGGAAATGGAAGAAGCTGCCCTGGTTGATGGAGCTTCTCATTTCAATGCATTCCTTAAAGTGGCTCTCCCACTCTCAGTTCCAGGTATCATTGCGTCTGCTTTATATACGATCATTTATTCCTGGAATGACTTCCTGTTTGCTCTGATGCTCACTTCCCCCACCACCAAGACCATTCCACTCGGAATTCTGGCTTCCTTCAGTTCGGTCGAAATCAGCTGGGGGAAAATGGCGGTCATGTCCATCTTTGCCATCATTCCCGCTGTGATCATATCCCTGTTCTTAAATCGCTACTTTGTCCAGGGTTTGACCGCTGGAGCCACTAAAGGGTAAAGCTAATGATAACCAGCTTCAAAGCCTCACACATCATCTCTGGTGATGGAATGCAAATAGTAAGGGATTCTGCCATAAATGTGCTCGATGGGCGAATTCTTTCAATTGGTCAACCAGTGAGTGAGGCTACCGTTGTTGATCTAGGTCATGCCCTTTTAAGTCCCATGTTTGTTAATGCGCATTGCCATTTGGGTGATACCGGGGCGAAAGAATTAGGAATAGGACTGCCCCTTGAGCAGGTGGTGGTCCCTCCAAATGGATTGAAACATCGTTTCCTGGCTGGAATAGATCAGGAAACCCACATCCAGCAAATGCGCCACGGTTTAGCCGAGATGCTGGCGAATGGAATCATCGCTTGTGCCGATTTTCGTGAGCAAGGGCTGGCGGGTGTACATGCATTACAAAAAGCTGCCAAGGAATTGCCGATCCGGATGATTTGTCTCGGAAGAATGGCAGAAAGCCGACCTGCAACCGAAATTAAACAGGAAGCCATCGAAATTCTTGAAATCGCCGATGGGCTTGGCATCCGGGACGTAGCAGCCTACCCAATATCCGTCATTCAGGAATTGAGAAAAGCCTATCCTGATAAAATTTTTGCTATTCATGTCTCGGAAAATGCAGAAACAGAAAAGAAATCCCAACGGGATAACGGAAGAGGTCAAACAGCAAGAGCCTTGGAACTTTCACCCGATTTTTTGGTACATCTTACACACACACCCGTGAATGAACTGGAGTTGGTAGCCGGGCACAGAACCAAGGCTGTCTGTTGTCCTCGAGCGAATGGGATTCTCGGCGATGGCTTGCCGGATGTCGCTGAATGGGTCGCCGCTGGCATTGAATTTGCCATCGGCTCTGATAATATGATGATTGCTTCTCCGGACATGTTCCGCGAGATGGATTATCTTTCACGTATTCAGCGTGGATTACATCAAGAACCGGCTGCAATTGATTTTCACAAGATTTTCAGCGCAGCAACCATCCAGGGTTCCAGAGCGCTTAAAATTGATAAGGATTTAGGGTCACTCTCACCAGGAAAAGAAGCCAGTTTTTTAGTGATGGATCTGGATAGTCCAAATTTTACATTCACACATGATCACATAAGTGCAATGGTTCATCGAGCCAATATTACTGATATTCGTAACATTTATATTAAAGGAGAAAAATTCGTATGACAGAAAAAACCTACCGCGTGATGTGGGCAGAAAGACCGAATGAATTGGAAGTACGCCACCTTCCTCTTAAAGAAGTGGGTGCTAATGATGTTTTGATACAAGTGGGGAAAGCCGGTATTTGCCCCTGGGATTTACGAGCCTTTTCTGGTTTATCTGCTTCCGTCGCTTTTCCACGCGTGCTCGGGCATGAAATGGCAGGTGTGGTGGCGGCTGTGGGTGAAAATGTAAAAATCATCAAACCCGGTCAGCGGGTAGTGCCGGATATGGGCGTCAAATGTGGTGTCTGCAAAGCCTGCCGCAGTGGTCGCGAGAATCGCTGTCAGAACCCGCATTTCCAGCAATTCGGTGGTGGGTTCGCCGATTATGTGCGCGTTCCTGAAAAAAATGTACACATCATTAAACAGGCATCCACCAGCCTGAAAGCAGCTGCCTTCACAGAACCGCTCTCCTGTGTGGTTCGTGGACAGAATATGCTGCATCTCTATCCGGGTGAAGTGGAATTAGTGGCTGGTTTAGGCCCGATTGGATTGATGCATTTACAGGTTGCAAAAGCCTTTGGTGCACGCGTCATCGCTTCTGATCCTGTTCAAGAACGCCTGGAGAAGGCCAGGGAATTAGGTGCTGATTGGATTGTCAACCCGAAGGAAACGGATGTGGCTGGCATGATCAAAGAAGTCACTTCCGGTTGGGGTGTTGATGCCGCAGTGGTAACAGTCGGATCAGCCCGTCTGGTGGAAGATGTCGTACCGTTGCTTGCTCCTGGTGGTCGCCTCAACATCTTTGCCGGTATTTACCCCAAAGATCAACTACACATCGACCCCAATCTAATTCATTATGGTGAATTTATCATCACCGGTTCAGCTGATAGCGCTCCCACTGATTTTAACAATGCCCTCAATATGATTGAGAGTGGACAGGTCAATACCGAAACATTGATCAGTCATCTGCTTACTCTGGAAGAGTTGGGTAAAGGCTTTGAGATTGTGAAGAGTCTCAAAGGATTAAAAGTCATGTTAGATGTTAACAATCTGGAGTAAGATCACGTGAAACCTTTTGTTCTGGCGTTAGATGTGGGTACTTCTTCCTTAAAAGCAGTCGTTTATGCTTTTGATGGGAATGTTTTGGCATCTGAATCCAGTTCTTATGAATATACATCGCCTCAGGCAGGTTGGGCAGAAGCTTCCCCTCAGGATTGGCAAAACGCCATGGAAGAATGCCTGTCCAGATTATCTCAAATGCCGGAGCTTTTACAGAAAATTGAAGTTATTGCTTTCACCGGGCAGATGCATACTGCTGTCCTGCTAGATGCAAACCTGAACCCATTGTCACCCACGATTCTGTGGCTTGACCGTCGGGCAGCACTTGAAACAAGTGAACTGCAAACGGTTTTTCAATTACCACCGCATCAATTAAATTCCACATACACGCTGCCAAAATTGTATTGGATGAGCAAACATCTGCCCGATGTTATTCACAAAGCCCGGCATTTACTGTGGCCCAAGGATTATTTGCGCTTTCTGATCACCGGTGAAATCTTTACGGAAATCACCGAACCCGGTGGGGCTGCCCTACTGAATTGGGAGACCCTGGATTGGGCAAAAGAACGCCTTGTTTACATTGGTCTAAATCCGGAAATTCTACCGCCCATTCTGCAGCCAGAAGATGAAGCCGGGTCCTTATTACCACAGGTGGCCAAGCGATTTAATATCAATCCAAAGGCTAAAGTCATCGCTGGTGCAGGAGATGTGTTGGCACTTATCTCCAGTGCCCCACCAGCACAGGGTAGACTGAATTGTTCCCTGGGAAGTTCCTCGATGATTTTTTGCCCATTGGAACCTCATGAAACCGTGGTGGATCCACAAAATCGAATTTACACCTATCCATTATTACGGGTTCCCATGCTGGGAGGTGTTTCTTCCACCACCGGGGCAGCCTTACAGTGGGCATGGAAAAATATTTATCCGGACTCACCGTTTGAGGCTGCCATCGCAGCAGCGCTGGAGGTGGCTGCTGGTAGTGATGGTGTCTACTTCCTGCCATTCCTGTCAGGGGAACGTTCTCCCTTCTGGAATGATCAACTACGTGGCAGTTTTCATGGGTTATCCTTGGCCCATTCCCGTGCTCATCTCCTTCGGGCGGTCATGGAAGGCGTTGGGTTGAGTCTGGCATATATGATAGAAATTTTTCAGGAGCTCAACGTCGAAATCTGTGAAATCGCCCTGGCAGGAGGTGGTACCAGAACACCTGGTTGGGCTCAAATGATTGCAAATATATGCCAGTTACCAATTTGTGTTTATACCGGGCAGGAAACCGTAACACATGCATTGTTTGCGTATTCTTGCCTGGCAATCCAAGATGGTCAATCATTCGAACAGGCTCTTCTGAATACATTTGATGAACCTGTCTGGGCGTATCCAAATAAAGAATTGGCTGATATGTATAAAATTCTGTTTGATCGTTATAAAGTTCAGGCAGAATTTAACCAAAAGATCTTAATAACCAAGTAACAAATCCAGTTATTATTATTTCTTAATAGAAGGAGAAAAATATGTTCGGAAAAACAAGAAGGTTAAATCGATTATTTGTAGGCGAAGAAAAATTATGTCTTCTTTCACCATTAGATCATGGTGGATGGCTGGGACCTGTTAAAGGTCTCGATAATCCGGAATGGATTGTTGGTGAGGTACTTGCCGGGGGGGCTAATGCAGTTTTAGCATCACCAGGATTTCTCAAGGTTGCAGAAAAATCTTTGAAACCCGAAACCGGTCTGGTCTTACGAGTCAGCTTAACTGCTGGCCTCAGTAAACAAGGCACCCAGGAAACACCAATTGCCACAATTGATTCAGCTATTCGAATGAATGCTGATGCTGTTGCAGTTTCAGTGTTCTTTGGGCGTGAAGGCGATATCGAGATTTATCAATGGCTGGCTGCCTTAATTGAAGAATGCCGACCATATGACATTCCAGTGATTGCCGAAATGATGCCCCCTGAAAATGTTGCCTATGATCCTACTGCTATCGCGCATGCTGCCCGAATTGGTATGGAAATTGGTGCTGATGTGATAAAAACTAATTTTTCAGGCAGTGCGGAATCGTTCCGCCAGGTAGTTAAATCAGTTTCGATTCCAATTATTGTGGCTGGTGGCCCGAAATCAGGAAATGAAGGCGATGATGCCACAGCTTTGATGGCAAAAGCAGCCATTGAAGCAGGAGCAAAAGGTGTTGCAATTGGTCGCCGAGTGTGGCAGTCTCAAAATCCTAAGGATGTCACCCGCCAGGTAGCAGCTGTATTTTGGAAGTAATTTATAAAGAATATTGATAAACAAACTTCATTTCAGGTATTCCTCCGAATTCTGATATTCCCCTTCTAAACTCTGATGGAATCATCCATCAGAGTTTTAGAAACATCCAATATATTAAGTCACACAAATACATCACCTGGATTCGTTAACCTTTTCTTTACAAATCTATTATAATTTTATTGGTTATTAATTATGACTTATTTAATTTCACCGTGAATTAAATTACGTTTCCGGCGTCGAATCACACCCATTTAAATCAACATTCGTTATAGAATCAAATTTATAAATCATTACCCAGTTCTTCCAACACAAGTCTTATCAAATAAATTCAAAAAAAGAGGTGCCAAATGAGTTTTACTTTCTACTTCCCCACAAAACTGATCTTCTCAGAGGAGGCTGGTAGTGATCTCCTTTTGGAACTGGCGTCGGCTACTTCTGACAGTGTTTTATTATTAACAGATCAAGGTATCATCAAAGCCGGTATCGCTGAGAAAATCTTGAGCAAATTAACCGAAAAAGGTTTCCAGCCGATTGTATTTGATGATATTCCCGGTAACCCGAATGTACCCGACGTCAAAAAAGCCCTGAGCTCTGTTGAGGGAAAACAAATTACCCATGTTGTTGCCCTGGGTGGCGGTTCGGTCCTGGATGTTGCCAAAGCGGTCGGTCTCCTGTTGGGAGATCCTGAGCTGGATTATGAAGAGGTGCAATGGCGACGCCAACAAATCAAAAAAGCACCCCTGCCCGTCATTGGTATTCCCACCACAGCTGGAACCGGTAGTGAAGTTACCCATGTCGCGGTTGTTGGTGACAGCAAAGGTTTCAAAATGGGTGTCCTGCACCCAGCCATGTTCATGAAGACGGCTATCATTGATGGCAGTCTGATGCTATCTCTCCCTCCACTGCTGACTGCCACCACCGGAATGGACTCCCTGGTTCATGCCATTGAGGCATTCCTCAGTAAAAAAGCAAAAACGATCTCCGATCTTTTCGCGCTCTCAGCCATTCGAACCATCGTAAAATGGCTACCGGAAGCATATAAAAATGGTGCCAACCTGGAAGCGCGCCAACAAATGGCAATGGCAGCCACTTTAGCTGGCATGTCTTTCGATCAATCCTCGCTGGGGCTGGTACATGCGCTCGCAGGTCCATTATGCGGTACTTATCATCTGCATCATGGCTTGGGTGTCGCCGTCTTATTGCCAGCCACACTGGAATTCGATGCACCTGCCATCCCGGCTGAACGCTGGGAGCTGTTGCGGGATGCATTAGCGCTTCCACTAGATGCAAAACCAGCCATATTGGGTGATTTTGCGCGAGAACTTCTCAAGACGTTGGATATGCCCACCCATCTTTCTGAAGTGGGCCTGGAAGCTGAAAAAATTCCGGCGATTGCCGAAACAGCCACCCGCATGGCAATGATCGGTTTCAACGTCCGGCCAGCTGCCCTGGAAGATTGCAAAATGGTTTTGGAGGCAGGATTATGAAAATACTGGTCATCAATTTAACCACCGGAGAAAAACAGGTACGCGAATTGCCTGATCCACTTATGGCCGGCCGTTATCTCTCCAGTACGCTGGTCACAGAATATGTCAATCCTCTGGCTGATCCCCTCGACCCGGAGAATGCGCTGGTTTTCACCACCGGTGTACTCGCCAATATGCACACTTCCACCGGATCCCGTCTGTCGGTTGGATGCAAGAGTCCACTCACCAAAGGAATAAAGGAATCCAATGCCGGCGGGATGGCAGGCGACTCGATTGCTGCGTTGGGTTTTCGCGCGGTTGTCTTTCTGGGTGCGCTGCCAGAAGGTCAGCATGCGGTTTATCACCTCGATTCCGATGGTGGTCATCTGGATTATGAGTCCGCTGCTGCATGTTGGGGAACTGGAACAGAAGATACTGCTGCATTCCTTTCAGAGAAATTCGGCAAAGATAATTGTGTGATCTGCATTGGTCAGGCAGGCGAACGTCTGATGGGCACTGCAGGAATTGCTGTCACCGATGCTGAAGGCAATCCATTCCGCCTGGCTGCCCGTGGTGGGGTTGGCGCTGTGATGGGTTCTAAAGGTATTAAGGCTGTGACTGTGCCCTTACCGCCCCGCAGTGGAGCAGAATTATCCAAAGAAAAGCGCCAACCGATTACGGATTTCAATAAGCATGTCGCTACCAGCGAACGGGTTGGCGTCTTGCGTAATTATGGGACGGCTTCCACCGTCATGCCCGTTCAGGAAATGGGCGGATTGCCGGTTCGTAACTTCAGCATCGGTCAATTACCGGATGCGACCCCAATCGGTGGTGATTTCATGCGTGAGATCATTCTGAAACGTGGTGGCGAAGGCAAAGCCACACATGCCTGTATGAGTGGTTGTGTGATCCAGTGTTCAAACGCATTTGCGGATGAAAATGGTGAGCTGCTGGCTGCCCCAGTTGAATTTGAAACCATTGGCTTATGTGGTTCCAATCTTGAAATCGCTTCCCTGGACGGCATTGCCCGTATCAACCGCCTTTGTAATGATTTCGGGATGGACACCATTGAAACTGGTGCCACGCTGGGTGTCATGATGGAGGCTGCAGAAATGGATCAGCTTCCCGAGGGGTTCAATCGCGAAGATCTGCCCCGCTTTGGTGATGTCGAAAGTGCATTAAAAGCGCTACGCCAGGTGCCAGAGAATACACAAATTGGTAATCTGGTTGGTGCCGGGGTGGTTGCCACCGGCAATGCCTTAGGTGTCAAACGCATCCCGGCAGTCAAGGGGCAGGCAATGAGTGCTTATGACCCGCGCGTGGTCAAAGGGACAGCTGTCACCTATGCCACTTCACCCCAGGGAGCCGATCACACCGCTGGATTGACGGTTTTCTTCCCAATTGACCATCGCGATCCGAGTCTGGCGGTCAAGTTTTCCCGTATAGCACAAATTCAGCGAGCTGCCTATGATGCGATTGACCTGTGTGCCTTCAATACCAGTGCCACCGGGCAGCGTCCTGATGTCGTCCTCGCGATGCTTCGTAAAATTTATGAAGTGGATTTAACGGATAATTACCTCGATATTCTCGGCCGAAAGGTGATTGATCTCGAAATTGCGTTCAATCGTGCCGCTGGCTTAACCGCAGCAGATGATCGTATTCCGGACTTCTTTAAAAATGAAGCTTTGACTGAACCAGTGCACACAGTCTTTGACGTTTCAGACGCAGAACTGGATTCAATCTGGAATAGCTAAGATGCAAAAGTTTGATGTGATCATCATTGGTGGTGGATTTCTGGGATTATCCACTGCCTATCAGCTCTCAAAAATGGGTGTTTCCACGTTGCTGCTCGAGGCTGGTGATATTGGTGGTGGCACTTCCGCTTCCTGCTCCGGACGTGCACAGACCTGCGAAGGGCATCTGGATCCCTTAAACATTCAGATCATTCGGGATGGTCTTGCCAAACATGAAACACTGGAAGAAGAGCTGGATGCGTCCTATGATTGGCGAAAGATTGGTCTCTTCCTATTAATTAAAAGCGAAGAATTGTGGAATCGCTGGAAAGAGCGCTCTGCGATCCTCACACCAGCCGGCATTCCGACAGAAGTGGTGGATCGGATTAGCTTACAAGCAGCCGAACCTCATATGAATACCACCAGCCTGTTAGGTGCCGCTTACTCCATCGAAGGGAATCTGGATCCATTAAAATTTTCCCTCGCCTATGCGAATGCTGCTCAACGAAATGGTGCTGTTATCCAGGGTCGTTCGCATGTAACTGGATTTGATGTTCAGAATCAACACATCACCGCTGTCAAAACCAAAGACCAGACCTATTATGCGGACAAAGTGGCTGTCATGGCTGGTGCCTGGACTTCGAAAGTCACCGAGTTGGCCGGGTTTCCTGTACCGGTCCATCATACGCACGCAGAAGCACTGGTTACCGAACGGATCCCTGAAATGATTTTCAACAATGTTGAATTGGCGGATTTCTATGAGACTATTCATGGCAAAGCCAGAGCGGTCGCCATCGGTGTCCACCCCCAGTTGAACGGTACACTCGATATTTCCGAAGCGGTCACAATGACCGATAAACTCCACAAAGGTGTCAGTGCCTGGGGAGCCACATCCATCAGCAAAGAACTGATCCAGCTATATCCATTTTTGGAAAAAGTAAGGGTTGTGCGATGTTGGGGACGCCCTACATCTTTTACCCCTGATGAAGAGCCATTGATCGGCTGGGTACTGGGTCTGGATAATCTATTTGTCGCCACCAGCCTGGTGATTACAATCACCACCGTTCCCTTATTAAGTGAATGGATGGCGATGATGCTGCAGGGATTAACACCGCCGGTATCGTTGGCAGAATATTCGCCAGGTCGTTTTCAAACTGCCTGAGATGCTGTTCTTTCACAATACAATACAATTCATTAAAAAAACACCATGCTTTCTTTACCTGGTTAAAATTATATTTAGAAAAGGATCTAGAAAATGGAATTTACTGGTTATCTTGATTTTTGGTTTACTGATCGGCCTCTGATTGAACGGGTGGAACCGTTTGCAAAATTAGGCGTAAAGCGATTGGATGTTTGGTGTTGGCGGCTGATCGATGTTGCCGGATTGGCAGAAGAATGCAAACGCCATGGCAGTATCATCAATTCGACGTTCGACCATGATATGGGCTCTCTGGCTGACCCAGCTGACAATGAGAAAACATTGCGCACCTGGGCAGAGTCTCTCGAAATGGCTGAACGCTATAACATCGAACATCTCTTCATCTTCTCCAATCAGATTGATATTGTCGATGGCAAAGAATGGTCAAAGCGACTGTCCGGGAACTATTCAGAACCACTCCAATATGCCAACCTGCTTAATCAAACAGAAAAGATCATGAAAATGGTCGAACAAACCAACGTGGAAGTCTGGGTCGAATGCCTCAACCAGAATCCCATTCAGGGAGATATTCTGGTACGTGATCATGAACTGGCTGCTGACTGGGTTCGACGCATGGATCATCCCCAATTCCGCCTGGCTTTTGACTGCTACCACCAACAAAGAAATGCAGGCAATTTGATTTATGGCATCGAAAAATTCTGGGGGCTCTATCCTACGTTCCACATCGGTGATGTACCCACCAGAAACGAACCTGGAACCGGCGAGATCAACTTCCCCAACCTTGTAAAGAAACTTAAAGAACTCGGATATGATGGTTTAATAGGTATGGAGTTCCGCCCGTCAACAACCGAAGCGGAAGCTTTTGAAAAGGTAAAAGCAATCTTCCAGACTTAAAAAGCGAGGTGCAAATGAATATTAATGGAAAAACAGCGCTGATCACCGGTGGTGCAGTCCGAATTGGAAAAGCAATTTCCCTCGGGCTGGCAAAAGCAGGTGCCAATGTGATTATAAATTTTAACAGCAACGAAGAGGAAGCACTCAATACAGCCAAAGAAGCGCAAGCAATGGGTGTAAAAGCGATGATCGTCCAGGCGAATATCGCTGATCTGGACCAGGTCCGCCAAATGTTCAGTAAGATTCATGAAGAAATGGGACCAGTGGATATTCTGGTAAATAGCGCTTCACCTTTCGTCACCACACCGGTTCCAACCGACGATTTTTCAGCCTGGCATCTGGTCACTGGAGTATTGGTCAATGGAGCATTTTATGTCTCCAACATGGCTGCCAAAAACATGTTAGCCAAAAAAGAAGGTGTCATCATCAATATCATCGATCTGACAGTCTGGGAAGCCTGGCCGAATTTCACCGCGCATACGGTTGGGAAATCAGCGCTATATGCCCTCAACCGCCAGCTGGCACTGGAACTCAGACCCTATGTTCGCGTCAATGCTGTCTGCCCTGGCCCTGTTCTGGCACCGCCGGATTATTCCGAGGAAAAAATCGCCCGAACCGCTGCAAAAACATTACTCGAGCGCTGGGGCACTCCGGAAGATGTCTCCAAAGCCGTCAATTTCCTGGTGGAAGCAGATTATGTCAATGCGGATGTGATCCGGGTAGATGGTGGTCAACGCTATGCCACCCGTAAAATTGAAGCAGGATAAGACCAAAGAACATAAAGGGAGAATTATGGACAATATTCGACGACTCAACCGATTATTTAAACCCGATGGCAAAGTTCTAATCATGGCAATGGAACACTCCATCATCTTCGGCCCAACCAAAGGACAGGTCAAACCTGGGGAAACAATTGTTAAAGCAATCCAGGGTGGGGTCGATGGCATCATGACCTCGTATGGAATGGCTCGTCATTTTGCGAAAGAGATCTCCCCGGTGGGGTTAATTCTGCGTTCTGATGGTGTTGCCACCATTTTAGGGCCAGATGTGGAAGCGCCTGTCTGGTTCGGTGTCGATGAAGCCTTGCGCCTGGGTGCGGATGCGCTCTGTATCTCCGCTTTTCCCGGAGATGAAAAAGAAATGCGAACCCTCAATAATCTAGCTGAAATCACCTCCAAAGCCCATCAGTGGGGTCTGGCTGTACAGGCTGAAATGGTACCGGGTGGGATGATGAGCACTGCCGAATATCGTACGGTGGAACGAGTGGCACTGGCTGCCCGGGCTGGCATCGAGCTTGGGGGAGACTGGGTAAAAATTCCGTATGTGGATGGATTTGAAGAAGTTGTTGAAGCCTGTTATAAACCGGTTGTCATCATGGGTTCAAAAAAGCGCAACTCGGTTGAAGAATTCCTGACGGAGATGAAAAAAGCCATGGATGCCGGTGCTGTTGGTGGAACCATCGGACGCAATATTTTTGAATCGGACAACCCAGGTGCCATGGCTGCAGCACTGGCGGCTATTATTCATCAGGGAGTCTCGGTGGATGAGGCTGCCCGTATCGCTAAAGGATAGATGATGGAAGATTTGATTCTCAGTTTAGATGTTGGAACAACTGTTATCAAATGCGTTTTGATTAACACTGTCGGTGATGAACGTGGAGTTGTTGAATACCATTGTGGCCAAATTTCCAAACCTAATGGTATTGTTGAACAGGACAATGAGGAATTATGGAATCTGGTGGTTGCCACTCTACGGGAATCACAACAACGTGTTTCAACAAACCAAAGAATTCGCGGAATTGTGCTCTCCACCCAGGGTGGTTCCATCATCCCGGTGGATGAACATTTTATGCCTACCAATCATATGGTTACCTGGTTGGATTCTCGTGCTCTCAGTATTGTTCAGGAATGGAGTGCAGATGGCACCTCGCAGAAAGTTCGCCAGATCAGTGGCTGGTCTCCTCAACCTGGCTTGCCTTTTTCTGTCATCGCCTGGTTTCAGCGCAACGACCCGGAGACATTTAAGAAAACCCGTTACTGGTTACCTGTAAATGCTTTTCTAAACTACCGGCTTACTGGAGTATCCTCGACAAATCCCTCCATGGCTGCAGAAATGCTCTTAACAGATATTCGCACCTGCGAATGGAACCAGGAATTGTGCGACATTATCGGTATCTCTATCGATCAACTTCCACCTGTATTTGCATCTACAGCAGTGGTGGGAGAATTGACAGAACAGGTTTGCCAGCAAACAAATCTACCCAAAGGCTTACCAGTCTTTCAGGGAGGACAGGATCACTCAGCTGAAGCTTTAGCACTCGGAGTCACCGGCAGTGATCAGGGCTTCCTGGCGTGTGGAACTGCCTGGGTGATTAATGCGGTCACTCACCATGGCAATGTGGAACAGATACCTTCGCAAATGGATCTCAATTTCCATGTAATCCCGGATCACTGGATTGCCAGCCAATTCCTGGGTGGTTTTGGCGCGTACCCGGAGTGGATAGTGAAGCAATTCTGGGAAAATCAAGATGAAACGAATAAACGTGAAAACCGTTTTGCTTTGATGAACCAGTATTTGAGCGAAAATAAACAACTGGATCCAGGATTGCTCTTCCTTCCCATGAATGGTTCTGCCTTTGCGCGTAATGTTCCCCCTGGTGGTGGGTTCACCGGTCTTCGTCTGGACCATAAAGCCGTTGATATGACTCGAGCCGTGTTGGAAACTTCTGCTTTCGAAGTGCGCTGGGCGCTTGAATCTTTGAAAAAAGAAGGAACGCAAATCCAGCAGTTATGGATGATCGGGGGTGCTGCCCGTAGTCCGGTCTGGCCACAGATCATTGCTGATGTGAATGGTGTAACCGTATCACTGACAACCTATAGTCATGGACCTGCTATGGGAGCCACCATGCTGGCCTGCCTGGGACTGGGAATCTATAAAACGGTAGAAGAATGCTCACAATATTTTCACATTCAAAAGAAAGAAGTGCAGCCTGATCTCAGTCTGACTGATTTTTACCAGCGGAAATTTGAAAAATATCAGAAAATTATCCGGGATTTCGATTGGTAATGGAAGCTGCTACAACCAAGAATGCTCATTTTTTAAAAGATATGCAAGCCATAATGATTGACATCGATGGCACCCTCTTGCGTGGAAATGATGCCTTGCCCGGAATGGTGGATTTCCTGGATTTTTTGAATGCTCACCAAATTAAATTTCAAATAGCCTCCAATAATGCCACCAAAACCCTGGAAGCTTATCACCAAAAGATCAGTGCTTTTGGTGCAGACCTGAGCATCGATAACATCCTCACCTGTTCCACCGTAACCGCCATCTATCTCCAGGAAAAATTTCCGGCTGGAAAAGTCTATATGATCGGCCAAAGTGGATTGCAGCAGGCACTCACGCAAGCCGGCATCCGAATCGTTGACAAAATGGATGAAGAAGTGGATGCAGTTGTGGTGGGTGGGGATTACAGCCTGACCTATGAAAAACTGAAATATGCCTGTCTTCATCTCCAACAGGGTGTAGAATTCATTGGCACCAATCCCGATCTGCTCTACCCCACCGATGAAGGGTTAGTACCTGAATGCGGCATGACGCTTGTTATGCTCGAGACGGCCACCGGACTCAAACCAACTGTCATGGGAAAACCAGAGCGGTTTATGTTTGAGCTGGGGATGAAAAAAATGGGAGTCGAACCAATCCATACAGCTATGTTGGGTGATCGACTCGAGACGGATATTCTGGGTGGTCATAAGGCAGGGATGAGAACGATCCTGGTGGAGACAGGTGTGGATAATTCAACATCAGTCTTATCCAAAGGAATTCAACCTGACTTAGTCGTCAAAGATTTGCCGGAACTGATCAGCTTATGGTCACAGCAGATCGGCTCTCATCAAAATGATTTCTTAAGGGAAATATGAAAAATCATTTTGATGCTATCGTGGTTGGTGCTGGTTACATTGGCAGTTCGGTTGCCTACCATCTCAGCAAAGCTGGCTTGAAAACAGCCATCCTGGATCAGGGTCCCATCGCTGCTGGTGCATCGCGGGCGAATTATGGCAATATTCAGATTCAGGATCTGGAACTCCAAAGTAGTGTTCCCATGATTAAACTAGCCCGAACTTATTTCCCAACCCTGGAAGAAGAACTCGATTGGAAATTAGGGTTACGCAAATTAGGTGGGTTATTGCCGATTGAAAATGAAAACCAATGGAACATCCTGGCAGCCCGTGAGAAAGTTTTGCATGCGATTGGAATTCAGGCAACCATGCTCTCTGCTGACCAGCTTCAGGAAGTCGAACCCACGATTGATCCTTCAAATTTACTCGGTGGTCTCTATCACCCGGATGAAGGACAGCTTGATCCTTTTCAGCTGATATTCGCCTATCTCACCCGGGCAAGAGCTTTTGGTCTGCAGGAGTTTTATCACACGGCGGTGATTGGTTTCGAGGTTGAACATTCCAGAATAAAAACCGTAAAAACACCCAACCAGAATTTTTCCGCTGAATTTATCATATTGTGTACCGGTGCTCAAACCGCCATGCTCGGTCGAAAATTGGGTTGTGATTGGAATGTTTTACATTATGTCCTCGGGCAAGCAATGGTTACCGAACCACTTCCCGTTCAGATGAGAAACCACCTGGCATCCGCCTCCTTCTTCGAAATGGGTGCAGATATCCTACCTGGAGTACTGCTCGCGAATATGGCAATCAGTCAGTCTACACATGGAAATCTCTTAATGGGAGAGTCGATGTTTGAAGCAGATCATTTTGATAAGAACTTTCCTTATCAATCACTCCCTTCAATCGCCCGATCCGTATTGAAGTATTTTCCTGCTTTTCGAAATCTGCGCATCCTGCGTGGCTGGTCTGCTGCGATTGCCGATACCAGGGATGGACTGCCCTTATTCGGTCCTGTGACTACTATAAATGGTCTGTACGTCGCGACTGCCTTTCGATCCACTGTCATCGTGACTCCTTTAGCCGGGAAAACCATTGCCCAGTTGATCACAACCGGAAAATCTGAATTGGATATTCAAGCTTTTCTACCAGAAAGGAATGCTTATGTTTCGCATTAAGAAATCAAGTGATATGCTCCCCGCCATAAAGCGTGGAAAACCGGTTAATCTAACGGTTGATGGAAAATCAATCGAAGCCTACCAGGGTGAGACGGTTGCCGCGGCCATGTTGGCTGCTGGAATTCACACTTTCCACAAGAGTCATAAACATAAGCAACCGCGCAGCCTGTATTGCGGCATGGGTATCTGTTATGAATGCCTTGTGACCATTAATGGTGTGCATGCACAACGTGCCTGTATTACCATGGTGGAAGATGGCATGCAGATCGAAACCTGCAAGGAGTTGGAATTATGATTGAGACTTATGAGCTTGCCGTAATTGGTGCCGGCCCTGGTGGGATGGAAGCAACCATCAGCGCTGCCGGATTCGGTGTCCGTACTGCTTTGATTGATCAATATCCCCAACCCGGTGGGCAGTACTTCATGCAAATTCCGCCTTCTTTCAAGGTCGATTATGAAACCAAAACGGAAAGGGAAGGTCGTGAGCTGGTCAACCAGGTTCTGCGCGTGCCTTCCCTGAAAGTATTTAATTGCCTGGTCTGGGGTTTATTTCATGAGGATAATGGTGGCTGGCTGGTGGCGTTATACGGTGAAAATGCCCCAAAATATATTCGTGCAAAAAATCTGATTCTTTCCACCGGTTCTTATGATTCACCTGTAGCCTTTCCTGGCTGGACATTACCCGGTGTGGTTACCAGCGGTGGCAGCCTGACGCTCTTAAAGAACCAACGAGTTGCTCCCGGAAAACGAGCCTTGATCAGCGGTACCGGTCCGCTTTTATTCTCTGTGGCTGCACATCTGATTGAAGCTGGTGTTGAAGTGGTAGCTGTCTGTGAAGCCAATCATATTCTACCGCGGGGAATTAAACATGCCTTTACCATGTTGAGGCAATGGGATCGCCTGACCGAAGGCGCTAAATATATGAAAACCATTTTAGGGGCAAAAACACCCTATAAAATTGGCTGGTCAATTGTGGAAGCCAGGGGAAAAGAAGCCGTTGAACAGGCTGTTATCTCCAAATTAGATAAAACCGGAAAACCCATTCCAGGGAAAGAGAAAGTCTACGATGTCGACCTGGTAGTGAGTGGTTTTTCGCTCACCCCCAACACCGGTTTGGCACGTATGATTGACTGTGAGATGACCTATCATCCTGAGAAAGGTGGTTGGATTCCGGTACGCGATTTCGAATTTCAAAGCAGTATCCCTGGTGTTTACATCGTTGGAGATGGTGCAGGAGTAGGTGGCGCAGAGAACGCCCGCCTGGAAGGTAAGATCGCCGGAGCAACAGTAGCAAAGTTGACTGGTCATTTACCCCTAAACCGTGAAAAAGTTATTCGAGAAGAAATTCAACCAGATTTATACCAGCAGCAAAGCTTTGGGGATTTACTCAGTGATCTTTTCACACCTTCCGCCGGATTGGTTTCGTTGCTCAAAGATGATACGATCATCTGCCGATGTGAAGAAATTACCCTGGGCGAGATCAAAGAAGCCATCCGGAATGGTGCCCGTTCGATCGGAGAAGTCAAGATGCTGACCCGTACCGGCATGGGTAATTGCCAGGGTCGCATGTGTGAACACACGGTGGCGGCCATTGTTGCCTATGAGCTGGCAGATGAGGGGATGACCCGTGAAAAAGTTGGATATTACTCCGTGCGGCCGCCATTACACCCCTTGCCACAGAGTTTTTTGGCAGATGCGGTGCCGGAAGAAGATTAAAAGATTGTTTAAGAATGGTTACAGATCAACAATTTTATCAATCTGTAACCATTCATTTTAAAACACCGGGGGGGTAATACAACAGATAATCACCAATTCTTCATCGCTGATGGAGCCAAATTCAACCAGCATCTCGCCGTCATAATAAATCGTATCACCAGCCTCCAGAATAAATGTATCTTCAGCAACAATCATTTTCATTTTTCCACTCAATAAATGCATCCATTGCTCTGTAGATCTGGATAATGGCATTGCTACCCGGGTTGCATGCGGTTCCATGTGTATGATATAACTCATCATTTGTTTGGAAAAATCTGCGGTCAACAGATCGTATCCGATTTTGGAATCCGGAAAGAATACTTTTGTACGTTCATTCGCACGAACAACATTCCCGTTGGTGCCTTCATTTAGCAAGTAAAAAATCGGTACCTTCAATGCTGTTGAAATGCTTTGCAGTGAATTCAAAGAGGGAGAAACCTGATCATTCTCAATCTGACTCAAAAAGCTTGCTGTGACACCAGCCAGGTCCCCCAACTCACGTAAACTTAATCCTAATTCTTTTCTGCGATTGTTGATCCGTTTCCCAATTTCCATCTTAATCCTTTGCGCTTTGATTGTTGTGATTAAATACTATTGTTGATTGAAGATAAAACCAAGTAATTTTAATCCATTTTTTTCGAAATTTGTACTAATTTCTTTACAATTACCAAAACCGGTTGTGGTATAACGTGTCCCGCTATATACTAGGACATTATCAATCCACCATCAACTTCAATTGCCTGTCCGGTCAGATAGCGTGAATCCTCGGATGCCAAAAAGGCTACGACACCAGCCATTTCCCATGGTTCCGCCAGACGTTTCATCGGACAATCATTAGCGCGCATCTGCAGCCATTCTTCTCCAGTCATTCCGTCCATACTACCAACCTTACCGGCAACACTTCGTACCATATCAGTCAAGGTATTGCCTGGACAAACAGCATTGGCTGTTGCTCCATAAGGTGCCAGTTCCATGGCGACGGAGCGGGTCAGACCAATCACGCCACTCTTCGAGGAGGAGTATTCTGCTGAGGCTGGCCAACTGGTTTTTCCAGCCATGGAGGATATATTAATGATGCTACCAGAGCGTTGTTTCATCATGATGGGTACAACAGCCTGATTGGTAAGGAAAACACCGGTCAGATTAATATCAATCGTTCGGCTCCATTGTTTCAGTGATACTTCTGCCAAAGGGGATCCGGTATAAATTCCGGCAGAACCTACAAACACATCCACACGGCCCCATTTTTCCATGACTGTAGCTACAGCAGCTTTTATGCTTTCAGGATCAGTAACATCACAATGTAATGCGATTGCACCTGCGCCTAATGCTCGTACTTCTTCTGCGATCGCCTGGTTCAGTTCATCGGTGACGTCCAAACAGGCTACAAATGCGCCTTCCTGTGCAAAGCGTTGCGCACAGGCTTTTCCGATACCATTCGCAGCACCGGTGATCATAACTACTTGATTTTCAAATCTTTTCATTTAACACCTCTACAATTATGAAATTAACCGTTTAGAATCTTCATCGCTTCATCGATGGAGACATTATCATGAATCAAGGCAGCAATCGCAGCGACCATCGTCTGGGGGTTATCAGCCTGAAAAATATTTCTGCCAATTGCTACACCTTTTGCGCCAACGTCCAATGCTGCTCGTATCTTCTCCAACATTTCCCGTTCGCTGCCTTTTTTGGCACCGCCCAGGATTACTGCCGGTACATAACAGGTTGAGGTTACAGCGTCAAATCCCTCAGCATAGGGGATTTTCACCCAGTCAGCCCCTAATTCCGCGCCAATTCTGGCTGCGATGGCAACACTCTCAGCCGTGCGCATATGATCCGGACTGTCAAAGCCACCGGGTACCATCTCGCCCATCACAGGTAAACCCCACATGTGTGCTTCACCGATTATCTCAGCCAGAGTGCGTAAAGAATCTTCCTCTTCCGGCGCACCAGGAAAAGCGGAAACCGCTACAGCATCCGCCCCAATCCGTAAAGCATCTTCCACCGTCCAGAATAACGATCCAGGACCCATCTTACCCAGTTTGGTACCACCACCATCCAATCGCATGATCAAACCCAAAGGTTCAATTTCCTCTGCAAATTTCTCTGCAGTTCCATAAGTGGTCAGAATGGCATCAGCACCACCGGCTGCGATTTTGCGCAGAATCTCGCCTGGTTGTTCCATACCTTTTGCTGGTCCATCAATCATTCCATGGTCAAAAGCAACAATAAATGCGCGACCATCTGGGCGAAAAATGTGTTTTAAACGACGTGTTCTCATATTATGAAATCCTCTCAAATAATTCTGGGGTAATCTGGTAAACCGCAGGTTCACCAGCAAAAAACCGACGTAATTCTTCTACTGCTAATTCACCAAGCATTGTACAGTCATCGATACATCCGGCGATATGCGGCACCACCACCACATTGTCCAGTGTTCGTAATGGGCTGTCCGCTGCTGGCGGTTCCGGATCGGTTACATCCAGGAAGGCAAAGAAGCGTCCTTTGCTCAATTCAGTGATCAGAGCTTGTTCATCAATCAGTGTACCACGGGCAGTGTTAATGATTAACGCATCGTTTTTCATCAATGCCAGACCTTCAGCATTCAACATTTGGTGGGTATGACGGTTGGCTGGTGCATGAATGGAAACAACATCCGAATTACGCAACAATTCATCCAGCTCCACTTTAGTTGCACCTAGTTTTTTTGCTTCCTCGGCTGTCACAAATGGATCATAGAGCAGCACATTCGGCTTGAACGGTTTCATCAGCTCGATCACATGCCGTCCTACATTGCTGGCACCAATAATACCAACATTCTTGCGATATAACTCACATGCATACCAGCGATCCCAGACCGGCGATTCCCGCCAGCCACCTTCGCGAACGTGTTTAGCCAGTTGCCAGATTCGTTTCTGACCGACAATCATCAATCCCAACGTGGTCTCTGCTACTGTCTTTGCCAGCGCGATACCCGTACTGGTCAGATGCATTTTTCTATTCCAAAATTCATCACTTGTAAATCGTTTGACACTGCTGCCCATGTGCGCCATTGCTTTTAGTCTTGGCGCTGCATTCATCACATCGGTATCCAGGGTAGCAACTCCCCAACTGGTGATACAGGCATCTGCGTCTGCCAATAATTTGATTAACTCATCTTTTTCGGTCGGTTCATCTCCAGGATGATGAATTACTTGTGCAAATGCTTCCAATGCATCCCAAGCTTCCTGGCTGAACATCCTTTTGTAATTGGCTTTTCCGATGGTGATCGCCACTTTTGGTTTTTCCATAGATCCTTCCTTTTCTCTTTACTAATGTTATCAAACGATCATCTTAATAATTTTTAATGACATTGTTTGATTAATTCTTTGTATTTGCTAAATCCAGTTTCATAATCATTTCTGTCCGGCGATGACGGTAAAATCACCCTGCCTGGTTTTATAAAATTTTCCAGAGCGGTATCCAGGTCAGGATACAATCCACTGCCAACCCCAGCCAGGATCGCTGCACCCAAGGCTGGCCAGTTATCATACTCAGGAATCAAGATCGGTAACCCGGTGATGTCAGCCAGAATTTCCGGCCACACCGTGCTTTGGGCTGCACCACCCACCATCCATAACTGTTCAATTGGCTGGTCAGCCATTCGAACAGCATCCAATGCCCAGCGTAATTCGTAACCTGCACTTTCCATAATAGCCCTGGCCATCTCAGCCCGCGTGTGGTTGAAGTCCAGACCCATAAATCCACCACGACGAGTCGTAGAAGGATCATCATGCCCACCGGTCATCGGTAGAAAGAACAAATCATGGTTTGCACTGGTTTCGGCCAATTCTTGATTTAATGTCTTAAATTTCTCCTGGCGGGATACATGCTGAGGGGATGTATCTATTCCTACCCCCTGCCAGGCACGATTAAGCCACCATTCCACCGAAGCCCCTAAGCCACCTAATGATTGAGACAATGTCCAGCGTTGAGGGTAAGCATGAAAGTTTAAATCAAGCGTTGGTGGTAATGCTGACATCGCAGGTGAGGATAATATTCCTGTGAAGACCCAGGCTGTTCCACAAGCTAACAGATATTTACCAGAATCGTTGATGCCCAAACCCAGGGCAGTACAGACCTGGTCATGGCCTCCATTCACCAACACGATGCCTGGATTCAAACCGGTCTGCTGGCATACATCAGGTGTTACTTCACCGATAATTGACCCTGAAGGTTGTAAGTCTGAGAGCATTCCGGAGTGGATCCCAGCCAATTCACACAATTCCTCGCTCCATCCCCCACTTTGCAGGTCAATCAGCTGCATGCCACCTGCATTCGATGGATTACTGATAAATGTACCTGTCAAACGGTGAGCGATGAAGTCATTGACAGAAAAATAATGGGTCGCTCTCCAAAAAACCTCAGGATTGTGCTGGCGTAACCAGGCAATGGTTGGCAAACACAGGCCCGGATATAATGACCATCCGCTGATTGGTTTAACTTTTTCCTGAATTCCCGCTTTTTTCCAATCTGCGACCAGTTTCTCGCTGCGGCCATCCAGCCAGGTGATCAAAGGATAAACCGGTTCTCCTAATTTATTAGCGGGCAAAAGAGATCCGCTCTGGGCTGCCATTGAAATCGCTCTGACCTGCACCGAACCACTACTTTGTTGCATGATCATGGTTAATGTGTCAACCACAGCCTGCCAGATTTCTTCGGGGTCCTGCTCTACCCAGCCCGGTTGTGGTGAATAATTGTGATAAGGATTGGAACTGGCTCTGGCTAATTCTTTTCCTTCCAAATCGAAAAGGACAGCCTTCGTTGAAGTTGTTCCAACATCCAAACCTAATAGAGCATCACTCATCCAGCAGTCCTCATTTAAAAACTACTCTCTTTAATCAACCTGTACACCAGCTCGTTCGAAAAGTGTTTTACAAACCTTGCGGGCTTTAGCCAGCATGGCTTTTTCATCCGTAAAGAGGATTTCTTTTTTATGCATCAACAATTTGCCATCGACAATCACGGTATCCACATCACGATTGCTGGCATTATAGACCAACGCAGATGCTACCTTGTGAACTGGCATTGCCATGGGTGTATCCAGATCCACCAGGATCAGATCAGCTTTTTTGCCTTTTTCCAACGATCCGATTTGTTGGGGTAATCCGAAGGCAGTCGCTCCACCTCGACAGGCCATCCACAAAACATCTTCCGGTAAAAGCACCATTGCATTCAGGGTATTGACCTTGTGCAATAAAGCCGTTGTTTTCAACACTTCCAACATATCCTGGTTATTATTGCTACCCGGGCCATCTGTGGCAAGTGCTACTGTTATGCCACGTTCCAGCATTTCCGGAATACGTGCCACTCCGGATGCCAGATACATATTGCTGACCGGGCAATGCACCACCAGGGCTTTATGCTTTTCAACCAGATCGAGTTCAAAATCTTCCAGCCAGACACTGTGTACAAGTTGCATGTGTGGGCCAAGGACACCCAACTCCGCCAGCCATTCAATATGACGGGTACCGCGTTTCTTCAGATTCATATCCACTTCTGTTTTTGTCTCTGCCACATGAATATGCGTCCCGGAACCCCATCCTTTCGAAATTTTATGGGTGACACACATCGTATCATCAGTACAGCCCCAGGGGATCAATGGTCCAAATTCCACACGGATTCGTCCATTGCCATTCACCTGCCATTTTTCTCTTAGTCGGGTGGTTTCGGAGACAATCCGCTGCTGGTCTTCCATAAAGGTAGGATGATAATCCATATCCGCCCAACCACGTGCTAATAAAAAGCGTACACCGCTTTCTTCTGCAGCCTGGCACACACCATCATCATTGAAGGGATCGGTGTGGATATACTGGTGATCAATTACTGCCGTTGCCCCACCGCGGATATTCTCCATCAAACCCACCATCGCTGCCACGTATGCTTCCTCGGGGGTGAGCGCTTTAGCGACTGGCCAGATCGCTGCTTCCAACCACTCTAATAAAGGTTTATCATCTGCCAATCCCCGTATAAACGTCTGAAATAAATGGGTATGTGCGTTCACCATTCCTGGCATCACAGCCATATTGGCAGCATCCAGGATTTGATCAGCTTTTTCATATTCAACCGGTGGATCCCCTGCCCCCACATCCACGATGAGATCATTTTCAATCAACACATACCCTTTGTTGAAAATTTGTTTTGCTTCATTAAGAGTCAGTACTGACCCATTTTTGATTAATATTGAGCTCATCTATAAACCTCGCTACTTAATGTAAAAAGCGTGACATGTATTACGATTATCGAATTCTTTTCACAGGTTCTATTGCTGCTACATCCCTGATCAACTCATCTACAATCGGTTCAAATTGATCAGTTAATTCTTTTTGTGTCCAAATCCTTAAATTACTATCCAATAACAACATGGCTGATTGAGCCGTGCCGGTTAGCAGGCTGATGCTCATTTCCAGGTCATCCTGCACCCGCTCATGAACAAAAGGTCGAAAATCCTGCAATGTCTGAGCAGCCATGATCGAAAGCCGGCTGATTCTTGCCGGGTATTCACACAGAAGCCGTTGGCCTTGCATTTCTTCACCAGCATTCCGTAATGACACCAGGGTGCTGATTGCAGTCGCATCTTTGTCACAAATATCCAGAAGTTGTTCCTGAATACTGTTTAGTTGTTGTAATTTTGTTTGATAAGGTTGTTTTTCTTCATCCAATTGTCTTTGGGTATTTCGAATGCAGGCAAAACCCAATGAAACAGCCGAAACTGCAGCATTGGCAATCACTGCACCAGCCATCGCATGATTTTGATTGCTGACTTCCTTCATAAACTCTCGAACACTCAGTTCAGTAATTTCCATATCCATTCCTTCTTCCACAATTAATCGCTCATCCTTTTTAGCACCTGTTTTATGGGTTATTTCACCTTCTTCCAGGATATATTTCACCATTTCACGTCGCAGGAAATAGTCGGACTCGGAATAAGGAAAAGCTTGCAGGTCGACTAATTCACATCCTTGCAATTGATCACGGCAACTCTCCCAATTTCCTGCCAATTCGCGAATAAAACTGGTGGCTGCCACAACAAAAGAATTTTCCAATTGGGATTCCAGATTAACCCCATTAATCTTTAAATTTGTAACCCTTGCCTCTGCCCGGGTTCTTCCCAATTGAATGGAGTATCTGACAGCGCTGCTGAATTGCAGAAAGCCTCGTTCTGTATTGGGTTCACCCGGTCTGTCAATTCGTAAAGCATTATCCTTGATTAACTCTTTTAGTTGATGACCGCTGAGTTGGTAAAAACGGATGGTGTCGGCAAATGGCATCAAATTAAACCAATCACCAAATGATAAATTCCCACCCATCTCAAGACCACGCCGCACACAACTGGAATCAATCATAGCAAGATCCACCACCTGGTCAGCTTTACGCAGCTGTTTGACCATTCCATCCGTGATGAAATTAGCCAGTGCCAATTCTCCGGAAGCAAATGTATTTCGGACATAATCTGTCCCAAGTTGAAGATCATTCTCAACCTCACCCAATAGTCTGGCGAAGTATTCTCTTGCCCGCTTAATTAATGGCTTCATAACTTTTTGTTCTAACAGAAAATCAACCGGTAAGGATTCAGTCGGGGTCAAACGCACATGCGTAACCGCGGCAGATTTTTCCCGAATTCTCACATCCACCCGCCCTAAATATCTCCCCAGTGAACCAGCCTGAACAATCGGTATCCCATTAACAATATTATGCGGGCTCAACCCCTGCTGGTTCAACTCATGGTGAGAGTGCCCACCGACGATCAGATGGACACCGGCATAAGGCAGGCTTTTGGCTAACTCCACGTCACCTGCATCTGCTGTAATTGCAGAGGTCGCATCCAGACTAAAACCCAGATGAGTCAACAAGATCACCACATCACAGAGAGGTCGAATGGCGGGGAGAATATTTAAAGCAACCTGGATTGGATTAACAATCCTGCTTTCGGAGTTACAAAGTTTGTATTCTGCTGAGGTTGCCAGGCCGATAATACCTACCCGGATACCTTTAATCACCATGATCGCTGAAGGATAGTACAATCCCGCCAAAGGGGGGCAGTCCGACAGGTTGGCAGCCAGAATGGGAAATTTTGCATCATTCTGTATGGACTGTTTCAGGACATCAATCCCCAAATCGAAATCATGATTTCCCAATACCGAAAGGTCCACCCCAGCTGCTGAATACATGCGATAACTGGCGTGCACCGGGTCAGGTTCGAAAGTGTTATCCATCAATTCATCAAAGACTGTGCCAATGCAATCATCACCTGCCGAGAGCGTCAGTACTGCCCTGAAGGGATCATTTTTTACTTTTTCGCGTTTTTCATTGATCTGGTACGCCATGCGTGTGAAGACAGGTTCTTCCCCCTCTGTTGTGAACCGAACCAGATGACCATGCACATCATTGATATGATAAATGGTAAGAAAGAAATCGTTATTCTTCAGAGCAGGCAATGTTTCCGGAAGAACAACACCTTCATCCATCCATATCTTTTCAATCGGTCCTTTGGTTGCATCTCCGGAAAATAAAAACAAACGGCGGTCGGCTGCATTTTTAGGATTTGGGTCGCCTGCACGTAACCTGAACACACCCTTTTCAGTACTTATTATTTTCCGATCAACCAAAGAAGAGCTCCTCCGTTTGAAGATTTATAAAATTAACAGTCGTGCTTATCCTTTTACTGCGCCTTCCACCATTGCTCGGAAGAATGTCTTGCGTGTGAAAATGAAAAGAACAATGATTGGTGCAGCAATTATCAGACAGGCAGCTGCCAATACTTGCAGATTGATGATGTTCTGGCTTAGAAAATCATATAAACCAAACATGGCAGGCTTGAATTCATTTTTCGTTACCAAAAGGTAGGCAACGATGAATTCGTTCCAGACATTCACAAACGTTAACAAGAATATTGATACCAGGCCAGGAGCTGCCAGTGGCATTGTGATGCGAAACATGGCACCTATTGGAGAACATCCTTCTATCAATGCCGACTCCTCCAATTCTCGTGGAATCGCATCAAAGAAACCTTTGGTTATCCATACACTGATTGGTAGGAAGAAGCCAAAATAGACGAATATTAAAAATAATCTATCGTCATAAAATGGTAAATTCTTTCGGAAAGTAATGCCCATCTGGTATAAAGCCAGCATATTCGTGATTAACGGGATTCCTGTAACAGCGTAAATGGCTGTCATCAAGGCGTTATGTCCTTTGAAACGGTAGCGGGAGAAAGCAAAACCAGAAAGACTGGCTAATAACGAGACACCAATCGCTGATGCAAAGGCATACATCATCGTGTTTGGTATGTATGTTTTTACAAGATTTCCGGTAAGAACAAATCCTAATAACGCATTTTCATCCGATTTGGGTGCAAAAACACGCTGATAGCCTTCCGTAGCCCACCGGCAAGCACTCCATTCGAACGATTTTTCCGGAGTATCACAGGGGAAGAAAATTGGTGGTTTGCGGGTAATATCCGCCTGTTGTTTAAACGAAATGGTGACAGTGGTCACGATAGGGAATATGGCAAAAAGACAAACAATGATGAGAGCAAAGTTAACAAATCTGGCTTCCCAGGCTCGCCGCGTAAAGTGGTGTGATGTGGGTACGCTCATTTTATCGCTCCTTTTTATGAAGTTGAGTGACTCGCAGCACCAGGAATATTAAAACCCAGTTGACTATTGCGATCATAAGCGCTAAGGCTGCAGCTCGACCAAAGCGTAGTTGACCCCAACCCAAAACATACAGGAAATAACTTAACACATATGTCGCTGTACCAGGTCCCCCGCCGGTGAGACTGAATACCATACCAACCCCGTTCATACCACCAAGAATCAGGTTGAATAACGCCACGACCATGGTTGGTAAAATTAATGGGATAGTGATATGGCTGGTTATTTGCCAACGGTTAGCCCCATCAATATGTGCGCTTTCTATTACTTCGTGGGGAATAGTCTGTAATGATGCCAGAAGGAGTAAAGTAATAAATGGCAGTGCACGCCATGTTGCTGCCAAAATCAAAAAGATCATCGCTGGAGAGGGAGGAAATGGGAAGTTACCTAACATCGATGCAGGGCGAGAATCAGTCAGTATAGAAATTCCTCTTTCAGCTAAGAAACCAGAAAATAAACCATAGTCTGGTGTAACCAATAATCGAAATACCAGACCTGCAATGATGTCAGCAATGATCCATGGAATAAATAGGATGGTGACATACAATCCTGTCAATGGTACATTTCGTTTTAGCAAATTAGCAATCAGGAAGCCAAGTGACAGAGTTAATGTCACATAACCAACCAGAAAAATGATTGTATGCCCGATACTCTCCGGAAACAAATTGGCTTTTGTCAATTTGTCAAAATTGTCAAAACCAACATATTCCCAGCCAGTTGGCCGCCGTTCTTGCAAGCTTAACCACATCGTATAAAGTGCTGGATATACCTGTACGATTAGAATCACAATAATAGTCGGTAAGATCAACCAAAAAGGTAAAGATTTTCGGATTTCAAACCGTTTTAGAAATTGAGAGGGATTCTTTTGCATTGTTTCACCTTTCATTGGGTGAGAATTAAAATTATTACCGATTATTTTGCTTCGAAAACCAACCTTAATAATTATTGAAAAATTGGCAATAACCAGGTTATAAAGACCAATTGACAACAACAATCACCGGTCAGTTCGATAACAAACTTGAAAAAGATTCCAAAAAGCAAGTTGGTTATCCTTTCACAAAATAAGCGGTTTTTAAGGATCGAAGGTGAGAAGGTTTATTCTTCTCACCTTCGAAATTTATTTTGAGAAAATAATCAATTACCTACTTAGTTATTAGCGTTGTATTCATCCTGAACTTTTTGTAATTCAGTTGCAATATCAGCTGATTGGTCTTCTTTGATTAACTTGTAGATTGCATTCATGATCATTTCAGACGCTTCAGCAGGACGCTCAAGAGAACTACCAGCACGTTTACAAACACTGGCATTCACAGCAACGGCAGCTTGTTGGTAGAATGGTGTCTGCATGTCTGGATGTGCCTGAGCGGATTTCAAAGCGGGGAAGCCTGCTCCTGGGCCAAGGACGTACTTGATATACAGATCCTGGTCGCCCAAAATCCAATTTATATAATCATAAGCTGCTTCAACATTCTTGGCACCTACAGGAATACCCAAACCTTGAACATCAATATTACAACCTGGAGTCTTTCCTTCGGGAGCAAACATCGGGCGCATGATCACATCTCCAGCTGCGATAGCATCGAGCATGTCTTGTTCACTACCTTTTTCATATTTGGTACCATCTGGAGCTGTCAGAGGATTGATGTAACGATATCCGAATAAGCCGGTTGGGAATGCACCAGCAGAGGCATCTTTGAAGGAATCTTCTTCCACAAAGCCACCAGCAAACACTGTATCAGGGCTATAACCATTCATGACGGTCATGCGTAAGAACTCAAGTGCTGCAACATTTTCTGGTCTGTTGAGCAGCATATTGCCCTGACCATCATCATAACCACCACCGAAGGAGGCGATTAAAGCATAAATACCACGATTTGCGCCGGTACCACCATATTGGGTGGATCCGAAATATGACCAGGCATAAAAACCTTCTGCTTTGAGTCGTTCAGCTTCGACAACAAATTGCTCGGGTGTGGTTGGGTACCCATTCGGGTATCGGTCTGCCCATATATAGGTCAGGTGTGGTCGTTCAGCAGTTGGAATACAGTAGAGGCGACCATCGGGACCCTGACAGGTGAGTAAAGCACCAGGATCCATATCATCATACCAATCCTGTGCCATCGCCCAATCGGTTAGATCCATCAATGAGCCATTGCGATAATGTTCGGTAATCATCGCACCACCCAATTCAATAATATCAGGAACATCACCACCAGCGATAACAGCTGCAATTAATTCAGAGGTCATTTTATCCCAGGCTTTGTGGGTATTGTTCCAATACAATTTTCCTTCGAAAGCGGCATCAAATAACGGAATGGTGTCTCGCAGCCATTGGTTACCTACACGCTCGTCACTGGCAGGATCTTCATTATTCTGGTCATATTGGAACCATGTCCAGAGCTCAGCTTCTTCTGCAGGGGCAGCTGGTTCAACAGGTGCAACCGGTTCTGCGGGAGCAGCCGGTTCTGCTGGTGCAGCAGGGGCAGCGGGTGCAGCAGGTGCTGCAGGAGCTGGGGTTGCAGCTGGTTTACAACCAACTAAACCCATTGTAAAGACAACCAACATCAGAGCAGTCAACAACAAATATTTCTTGCTTTTCATTCTTATTCTCCTTAATATATTTTTGGATTAAGTTTATTGACGGTAGTAATTATTCAAATTTTTGTCTGGACAACCACCTCCTTTAGATTTTCATAACTTGTCCGAGGATTTTTTCAACATAACAATAATGGTTAAATGAATTGAAATAAATTAAATTATAAACTTTTTGTAAATTCGCACCTTTTACCTAGGTTTAGCTGTTTTATGAATTCAACAACGCTTGATTGAATCCAAAAGTCACCAAAGTTGCAAACTGATAAATTATATTGAAGTTTAGGAATAATTATTTTTTGTTTTATCAAGTCTTTTCCTGGAAGTGCAGCATGTATACGCATTACTTGAAACTCCCGGAGGATTATGGATTATTTTGAAGTTTTACTATATATTTTTTTCGAAAAGAACACCAATAAATCCTGCAAGAAAAAATAAATTATAAAGTTTCTGAAGAATAAATGTAACGTGGGATCAAAAATATAATAGCATGTGGAAATAAGCTTGTCAAGTAGAAATGAACTGATTTTAAGTATTACTGAATATTTTAAGGTTTTTGAAACCTAATCCTAATTGATAAATTACCCTATCAACAGCAAAAATTTGGTTTTATTTGAGATATCATCCTTTTAACAATAAACTACAAGGATTGGGTCCTTGTAGTTTATTGTTGGATAATTATTTTTTTCCAGTAGCACTAAATTAATTATTGGAGTTGTATTCGTCCTGTGTTTTTGTCAATTCTGTGGAAATATCCAGAGTTGGGTCTTCCTTGATCAAGCGGTAGAATACATTCATGATCAATTCAGCGGCTTCATTGGGCCTTTCGAGGGTTCCCTGCCAGGCTTTGCAAGAACTGCCATTTATTGCGATGGCTGCCTGTTGATAAAATGGGGTGTCAAATGTCGGGTGGCTCAGCATTGATTTCAAAGCAGGAAAACCACCACCAGGGCCAGCAACAAACTCTGCATTGCGGTCTGGTGTCATAATCCAGTTTATGTAATCGTAAGCTGCTTCAACATTCTTGGAACCTACCGGTATTGCCAACGCTTGAATATCGATATTACAACCTGGGGTTTTTCCTTCGGGTGCAAATGATGGGCGCATAACCACATCCCCAGCAGCAATGGCATTGATCATATCGTCTGATGTTGATGTATCATATTTTGTTCCATCCGGTGCTGTCAGTGGATTGATATAACGATATCCGAAAAGACCTGTTGGAATAGCACCAGCCGATGCATCCTTAAAGGCTTCTTCTTCCTGGAATCCACCTGCGAAGGACACTGGAGCTACATACTCTTTCGCTACGATTTCACGCAAAAACTCAATGGCAGCGATTGTCTCTGGTGTGTTTAGTAACATATTACCTTCATCATCGTAATAGGTACCACCAAAGGAAGTATTAATTGTCCACACAGCACGGCTGGCACCGTCTCCACCATAAGCAGTAGATCCAAAGAATGTCATGGCATATAGTCCTTCTGCTTTTAATCGTTCAGCCTCTACCATGAATTGTTCTGGTGTGGTTGGATAGCCATTCGGAAAACGATCTGCCCAGACATAAGTCAGGTGTGGACGTTCAGCCAATGGGATACAATAAATTCTTCCATCAGGAGCGGTACAGGCATTGATGGCGCTTGGATCCATGTCCGCGAACCAGGATTGTTGTTGTACCCAATCGGTTATGTCCATTAAGACACCATTGCGATAATAGGTCATCAGAACATTCCCTTCCATTTCGGTCATATCCGGTACATCACCACCAGCAATGGAAGCTGCTACTAATTCTGCTGCGATCTTGTCAAAGGGTTTGTGGATACTGTTCCAGACCCATTTTCCAGCGAATTCCTCGTTGAATTCTGGAATTGTCTTTCGCAGATATACGTTTCCGACGCGTTCATCACTAGCAGGATCTTCATTATTTTGATCATATTGGAACCAGGTGACAAATTCCTTCGCTTCAGCAGGTGCAACAGGTTCAGCTGGTTCAGCAGGTTCTGCTGGCTCAGCGGGTGCTGCGGGTTCAGCTGGCGCAGCTGGTGCTGCAGGAGCTGCAGGGGTTGCAGCAGGAGCACAACCGACTAAGCCAATCAGGAAGATCACAACCAATAACATTGAAAGTAAACTAAATTTCTTTTTCATTCTTTTTCTCCTTCAGGGTGTTTGGTAAATATTTATTGGGTTTTAATCTTATTTACTTTGTATATTTGCTCCTTTCCTGGAAATTTCCAACTTTTCTAATCAAATAAGTAGATATTGCTGAATACAATGTAGGCAATAACGAGGATTAACTGAAAATTTATAAAGGATGAATTCGAATATGGAATGAGATTGAGTAGAAAGATAATAGCAAATTGAAATACCAATGTCAAGTAATTATAAAAATGAAAATTAGTGGTACTTAATAATTTCAAAAATAATTTATAAGGGATTTTTTTTACTTGACAAATGAAGAGAATAATTTATCTCTATTGCAATTAAAATCGGATTATCCTGATCAAAGAAGTTGACCAGAATGAATTTTTAATTGAAATAAGGATTACAATTTCCACCTTCACTCAACTTTATTGTTCATTCTATAATCCTCACGACATTGATATGATTCTTAACCTAACTCGGAAAATTGTATGTCTCCGATGGACAGATTAGTTGCAATTTGGATTTATGAGTCCCAAAGTTGAAGATCTATGGAAATTTTTTTGTATTTTTTCACTTTTATAATTCATTAATGATTTATAATTTTTTCAGGATCCATAAGACAGATCTTTCATCCATTTGATCCTAACGAGGAAACATGCCATTACCCCCCCACCAATTCACAATCTCTCCAGAGGAATTAATCTCAACATCAAAGGTTGCATTCAAGGTACTTCCTGATCCTGATTCATTGTTTGCCCACATGGCAAGGTCGATTGCCAATGAAATTACGGCGAATAATTTGGCGGGAAAACCTACCCGGCTGATCCTCCCAGTCGGACCGGTCGGACAATACCCCCTCCTGGTTAATATTTGCAATCAGGAACGCATCAGCTGGAAAAACGTGTTTACGTTTAACATGGATGAATATTGTGATTGGCAGGGGCGACCCCTCCCCTCAGATCACCCGCTCAGTTTCAAGAATTATATGCTCACAAATGTCTTCGGCAAATTGGATCAGGAGCTACGCATTCCATACGATCAGGTTCATTTTCCTGATCCACTCGATCTTGACGCTATCAGCAACAAGATCCTTGAAATTGGTGGAATTGACACCTGCTATGGCGGCATCGGTTACCATGGTCATATAGCCTTTAATGAGCCGCCTAATAACCTTTACTCCAAAGTCTCAATTGAGGACTTTATGGAATCAAAAACACGTATCGTTCATCTCAATCCGGACACACTGGTGATGAATAGTATCTGGAACACCGGAGGAAACCCGTATAATTTGCCTTCCATGGCAGTGACACTGGGCTTCAAAGATATTCTGGCTTCCCGGCGTATTCGCCTGTATTGCTCGGGTGGATCATGGCAAAGAACGGTGCTGCGAGTGGCATTGTTGTCTGAACCGGATATTGATTACCCTGTGTCGTTACTGCAGGATCACCCGGATTATGTCGTTATTTCAGATCTGGATACTGCATTACCAGCCAATATCTCCTTGCTTTGAACCTAAATTTATTCCCTTGACATTCAATATGTTCCATGATATTCTGACAACGTTGTCAGAATTTGGTTTCATATCATTAATCATTTTTTCACTATAACAAAATTCTCAATCGTTTATCAGATAAATATCCATTGTGTACAGAATAACTTACACATCTAATATTCATGGAGGTCTTTTTATGAGCACACCCCCCATTCGAACGAAGTGGCAAGGAACGCTGACAGATCGAGAACGATTTGTACACCAGATGAATTACCAACCATTTGACCGTTGTTTCAACATGGAATTTGGATTTTGGGACGAGAACTTCTCAGTCTGGCCATTATTTTCAGAGAATAATATTAATAATAATGAAGAAGCTGACAAATTCTTCAATTTTGACCGCATCGAATGTATCTGGGGCAATGTCTGGCTCTCTCCCAATTTTGGCAACCAGGTTGTGGAGGTGCGTAGTAATAGCAAGCTCATAATCAACGAAGATGGGTTACTGGCAGAAGTGCCAATCGATAGCCATGAGAGCATCCCTCATTACATAAAGGCGACGGTTGTTACGCCAGACGACTGGAAGAAGGTAAAAACCGAACGCTTCCGGTTGGATGATCCAGTCCGTGTAATGGATATCAATTCACTGAAGATAATGCACCCAGAAGATCGAACCTATCCGCTCGGTGTTGATTGTGGCTCAATGATTGGTAAAGTGCGCAATATGCTTACCTTTGAAGGCTTGGCTTATGCCATGTACGATTACCCGGAGATGGTCGAAGATATGGTAGAAACCAGCTGCGTTATGGTAGAGAACTTCCTTGACCAGGTCCTACCACATTTCTCATTTGATTATGCTATGGGTTGGGAAGATATTTGTTATAAAGGTGGACCCATAGTTTCAAAGAAATTCTTTAAGAATGTAGTAATGCCGCGCTACAAACGTATCCACCAGAAACTAAAACAAGCTGGGATAGATCTGTGGTACACCGATTGTGATGGTGATGTGCGTCCAATTCTGCCATATATGCTGGAAGGGGGCATCAATTGCCTGTTTCCTTTCGAAGTTAACTCATGCACCCATCCGAAAGAATTATTGAGAGAATATGGCAAAGATCTGCGCATCATGGGTGGATTTGATAAGATGAAACTGGGTGAAGGGCCGGATTCAATCCGTGCCTATATGGAATCTTTGATCCCGCTGGTTGAACGCGGTGGCTATATCCCGTTTTGCGATCATCGCTGCCCGCCCAACGTGAAACCAGATGATTATTTATTTTATCTGGACCTGAAAGAGCAATTATTTGGTTTGAAATAAGTGTTAACCATGAGAATATTTAGATTCCTGTTGGGAACTTCATGAACAAAAGGTTTTCAGAAAAGGATACACTGCGTGTCAAACAGAACTGGACCGAGTGGTGGGCTGGGACGATTGATCATCCTTTTTATGGAATGGAAGCAATTGATGACGGCGCTATTCATTTGCTCGAAGAATACAGCCAGGTGACAAAGGGGGAATTTGATGATATTTTTGCTGAGAAGATTCTGGATGATGTAGAGAAATTTGCAGAAAACATTCAATGGTTTGGAGGGGCTTTTCCGAAATTCTGGCCAAATTATAGTCCCGGCTTGATAGCTGCCTTCCTTGGTTCCAACTTAAACATCCAGAAGGATACGGTCTGGTTCGATCCACTCCCGCTGGAGCAACTGGCCGATATTCAACCAGAATATAATCCCGACAACATTTGGTGGCAAAGGGTACAGAAGTTGACTTCTTTGGCAACGAAACGCTGGGAGGAAAAAGTAATGGTGGCTATAACCGACATTGGTGGCAACCTGGATATCCTGGCACATTTACGTGGAAATGAACGCTTGCTCCTGGATCTAACCGATTCTCCCGAAGAAGTCATCCGTCTGACAGAAGAAATTACCCACCTGTGGATTCAGTACTATGAACGACTTTTCAATCTTTCAAATGGAAAAGTATTCGGCAGCAGCAACTGGAGCCCGTTATGGGCACCCGGAAAATTATATATGTTGCAATCCGATTTTTCCTACATGATCTCACCACGCATGTTCAAACGCTTTGTAATGCCGGACCTTACCGCTTGTTGTGATTTTCTGGAGTATCCTTTTTATCATTTGGATGGGATCGGTCAATTGAACCATCTAACGCAACTACTTGAGATGCCAAAATTGCGAGGTATTCAATGGATTCCTGGAGCTGGACAACCAAACTCTGAAGAATGGCTGGATGTGCTCAAGAAAATTCGGGAAGCTGGAAAACTCTGCCAGATCTATGTCAGCCGTGAAGGGATGCAGAAGATTATCTCCAAATTAGGTTGGGAGGGATTCTATTTCTCGATTTGGGAAGAGAATTTGATAATTTCTGCCAATCTTGCAAAAGAATTTGAAGCAGAATTCAGAAAATAAAAAAAGGATATTTGAAAATAATTGATCAATGCCAGGAGGAAATTGATAGATGACAAAGATTACTTTTATTGGAGCGGGTAGCCTGGGATTTACCACAACATTGGTTCGGGACATCCTCACTTTCCCACTACTTGAGGATGCGCAGATTGCTCTCATGGATATCGACCCGGAACGGTTGGCTTTTTCTCATCAGAGTGTTGAAAAGCTGATCAAAGCGGGAAATTATCCTGCAAGTGTGACTGCTACGCTTGACAGGGTTGAAGCATTAAAAGACGCGGATGTCGTGTTGACCACCATTCTGGCAGGAAACACAGATATCTGGCGGCATGATATTGAAATCCCTAAGCGCTATGGTGTTGATATCAACGTGGGCGACACACGGGGACCAGCCGGGATTTTCCGTTTCCTTCGCACAATCCACCCAATGATGGAAATTGTGCGTGATATGGAAAAATATTGCCCAAACGCCATTCTGCTTAATTACACCAATCCGATGGCAATGTTGATTGGCGCTATCCAACGCCAGACTTTTGTGAGGGTAACCGGTTTATGCCACTCCGTACAGGGTACCGCTGTGATGCTGGCAGATTGGATTGGAGCACCCATTGAGGAAATTGATTACGTCTGTGCTGGTATCAACCATCTGGCCTGGTACCTTGATTACAAATGGAAGGGCAAAGATGCCTACCCATTGATTCAGGCATCCATCACAGAACGCCCAGAGGTTTACAATGAAGAAATTGTCCGCAATGAAATGTTCCTCGCCTTAGGAAAATACGTGACCGAATCCAGTGGACATAATTCTGAATACAATTGGTGGTTCCGAAAACGCCCAGACCTGATCGAGAAATACTGCACACATGGTAGCGGCTGGAACCCTGGCGAATATGCTTACATCCTTAAAGAGTACCAGAAGACGGAAAAAACCTGGAAAGATGGCGTTAAAGTACAATTGGCAAAACAGGTCACCGGTGATGATTTGACTCGTGGACACGAATACGCTGCTTATATAATCAATGCACTCAAAGGCGGTGAACCTTTCCAGTTTAATGGCAATGTGCCCAACACACATCTGATTACCAATCTTCCTTTAGGTGCCTGTGTGGAAGTACCGGTCTTTGTTGATAAAGCTGGACTTCACCCAGTCCATATTGGTGCACTGCCGCCAGAGCTCTCCCTACTGACAGCTTTATCCAGTGGCATTGAAGAAATGGTAATCGAAGCCTCGTTGGCAGGTGATCCAACCAAGATTTACCGAGCGATCTGTCATGATCCACTTACTGCAGCCGTGCTATCACTTGATGAAATTCGCCAGATGACAAATGATCTTTTCACCCAACATAAGTCGTACCTTCCACAGTTTAAACACCATAAGGTTTAATTGCTGTTGAAGAATATCTTCATTGGAGAAACTTAAGTAGAGATGGTAAAAAAAGCAATTTCATAATGAATGGAGGACAAATGATCGAATGGAATCAAAAAGAGAAGTAATCATACAGGTATTAAATCACCAACAGCCTCCGTATGTTCCCTGGTCAATTGGTTTTACGATGGAAGCCTCAGAAAAGCTTAAGAGCCATCTCAACTCAGATGATTTAGACATGGCAATTAACAATCACATCGTTTATTTAAGTAATGTATGGAATTATTATCATGATGTTGGAGAAGGATTGGTGCAGGATCATTTTGGTGTCGTTTGGGATCGTTCTGTCGATAAGGATATTGGGATTACGCATGGAACAATATTATCTTCACCGACCTTAAAAGGATATAACTTCCCAGATCCTTGTGATCCATATGTCTTTTCTACTATTGAACAAAAAATTAAACGTTACAGTGATTGTTTTCGTGTTTTTGATATTAGTTTCTCCTTATTTGAGCGAGCCTGGACACTGCGAGGAATGGAGAACCTTTTCATGGACATGATTGATAATCCAGGTTTTGTTACTGATTTATTCAATACGATCGCTGATTATAATAATGCACAGATACAAGAAGCCTTAAAATATGATATAGATGCTATATATTTTGGAGATGACTGGGGTCAACAGCATGGACTACAAATGGGGCCAAAACTCTGGAAGCAATTTATTTATCCAGCAATCAAACGAATGTATAAAACGGTGAAAGATGCTGGGAAATTTGTTTTCATTCATTCCTGTGGAGATGTTGATGAATTGTTTCCTGATCTGGTTGAGATAGGTGTTACTTGTTTCAATCCATTCCAACCCGAAGTGATGGATGTGCATGCATTAATGCAACAATATAGAGGTAAACTTACTTTTCATGGTGGACTTTCCACTCAGAATACTTTACCTTATGGAACAGTTGAAGATGTATATAAAGAAACCTTGAAATTACTTGAATCTGGAAAAAAAGGTAATTACATTTTCTCCCCCGCACATGCTGTCGAAGGAGATGTTCCACTTGAAAACATGTTGGCTTTCATTGAAATTATGAATAATCAATTACAATAAAAACTTATATCCTTTGAAAGAATTTAATGATAAGCTCACCTAATTCTTTATTGAAAAAACTCGGTTTTTCTCCAACCGATCGTGTTGTCATCATTCATACAGATGATATCGGCATGTGTCACGCCACCATCGATGCTTATGCTGATCTGGATGGATCTGGAAGGATCTCAAGCGGTGCGGTGATGGTGCCATGTCCCTGGTTTTTAGCAGCAGTGGATTATTATCAGACCCATCCAAACACAGATTTGGGCATCCATCTGACGCTTAATGCCGAGTGGAAGACCTATCGTTGGGCACCTCTTTCGACTGTTGATCCAGACTCAGGTCTGATTGATGAACAGGGTTTCTTTTATCACAAATATGAAGAACCGCAGGAATTTGCCACAACTGAAGAAGTCGCGATTGAATTGGAAACACAAATTCAAAAGGCAATCGCCGCTGGCATGAAACCTACTCATGTCGATACACACATGCTGACCCTAATTCACCCCAAATTTCTGCAGGTGTACCTGGAAACAGCCTATCAATTTGGGTTACCTGCCATGGTTCCTCGCTGGGAAGCTCAGGGCTGGCAGCGACTTGGATTCGATCTTGATTCTTCTGAAAAGATGGCGAACATCGTCAAGGGATTTGAAGATCAGGGCTATCCGATGCTGGATCATTTTACCGGGCTCAAACTGCATGATCCTACCAACCGGATGGCGCAAGCCAAAAAAGCCCTGACGGAACTGCCACCTGGACTGAGTCATTTTTACATCCACCCCAGCAAAGACACACCTGAAGCGCGTGCCATTTCACCTGATTGGCGTAGCCGGGTCGCAGATTATGAAGTCTTTATGGATGAACAAATATGCAAATTCCTGCAATCAGCCGGTATTCAGGTTATCGGATATCGAGCATTATTAGAGCAAATGCCGGAAAAATAAATTCTCTTCGGTAATTCTAAATAGATTATTTAATACCTATTTGTATAAATGATTTGACATAAAAATTGTATGCATATAGAATATGTGTATAATTATTGTGTATGATCTGTATAAATTTAATGAGGTATTTATGGAACGAATTCAATTACTTCTGGATCCATGGGATCGCCAGGAATTAGAGAAATTAGCAAAAGAAGCAAATACGAGTATGTCTGGAATCATCCGGGAATTAATTCGAGATTATGTGAGCCGTCAAAAGAAATTAAAGTTACGAAGGGCAGCTGAATTAATGGAAAATGAATATCGTACGGATAATCACCTGACTGATTTTTCAGCTTTAGATAGTGAGGATTTCATTGATGCAGCGTAAAGAAATCTGGTTAATCAATCTTGATCCTACAATTGGGGCTGAAATTAAAAAAACCAGACCAGCCGTCATTATTTCGAGTAATGATCTTGGCACCTTACCGTTAAGAATAATCGCTCCAATCACAGAGTGGAAACTCCATTATGCTCAGGTACCCTGGATGGTTAAAGTCCTGCCCAATCAAAACACAGGATTAACAAAAAATTCTGCAATTGACCTTTTCCAAATCCGATCTGTTTCAATATCCAGGTTTATCAAACAAGTGGGAATAATTGATGAAAAAACTATGCAATCAGCCCTGGAAGCTGTGAAAGATGTGATAGAAATTCCTTCCTGACCCCATTTTTGATTATTGACATTCATCTGATATTACTTATAATAATAGTATACGGTATACCGTATACTATTTCTCATCCTAAGGATTTTCGATGTCATTTTCTCCGCCCCTTGAATCAGTATCCACCACCTTTGCTCCCAATAAACAACTTTCATTCATTAATCAACCCTTCTCAATACGCATTACTCAGGATGGAAACCCTATTCCGGTTTTTGATTGGCAGGCTGTCAGAGTACGCAAAAATGGCAATTGGATTGAACTGGAAATCACAGACTTTGTATCCACTGATGGCAAATATCAGCTGCAATTTTCTTCACCCTCCCATGCAGACATTCATGTAGTCGTCATAATTACTTTGCAGGACAATCTATTAAAGGTAGAGCTAATTTCTGATGACCCATCCATCAATGCCCTGGCTGTTGATTTCGTTGCCCAACCTGACGAACACTACCTCGGATTTGGCGAACGCTTCAACCGCATCGATCAGCGTGGATCGGAGATCGACCTGTATGTCACCAACGGTGCATCTGGTGGAATGACCTACAAACCCATCCCCTTCTTTATGTCCAGTGCGGGATATGGATTGCGCCTGCTGACTGCTCACAGAACTAAAGTGCGCCTGGCTTGCTATGATGATCCTTCTGTCGTTTCCATCCGAACAGAAAACGACCAGCTCTCTTTCCAACTCTGGACGGGGAAACCCTTTGCTGAAATCCTCACCCGCTACACTCAATTACTCGAAAAACCACTCTACCAACCCCCCGCCTGGATCTTTGGACCCTGGAAATCACGGGACTGGACAACTGAAACCCAAACAACAGTCGAAGAAGATCTGCGCTTACCCCGTCAATTAAACTTGCCAGGTACCGTCAAATTAATCGATGCTGCCTGGGAAACCCAGCTGAATGATTTCGAGTTCAATGAAAATTTTCCTGACCCTGCAGGCATGATCACCGAAGCCCGTAAACTGGGCTACCGTATTGTAATCTGGGTCGGACCCTGGATTGTCAAATCAGATGCCAACCAAAAAATATATGACTTTTGTGCTCAACAGGGTTTTTTGATCAAAGATCCCTCAGGACAACCTTATGAACACCGGCTGGGAAACAGCCCAGGATTCATGGGCTCCTGTCTGGATTTCACCAATCCGGTTGCGGTAGCCTGGTGGCAGTCTCAAATTGAGAAACTGGTGAAAATGGGTTTTGATGGGTTTAAAACTGATTTTGGTGAACAGGTTCCCGACGATGCGGTATTTTTTGATAACAGAACAGGTCGTGAAATGCACAACCTGTACCCGAAGCTTTATAACCAAGTTACTTACGAAGCCATGCAACGCCATACACATGGAATTTTATTAGCTCGCTCTGCCTGGGATGAATCACAACCCTATTGTGCATTATTTGGCGGTGACCAGAGCTCGGATTTTGGTCCGGCAACCGGTTTTCCCAGCGTGATCAAAGCTGCCCAAAACGCTGGTCTCTCCGGATTTCCTTTTTATGCCAGTGATATCGGTGGATATTTTGGAACACCCACTGAAAAAGTCTTTGCCCGATGGATCGCATTCGGTGCTTTTTTACCAATCATGCAGCTGCATGGGCTTGGTTGCCGTGAACCCTGGAAGTTTTCACCCTGGATTTTGGATCTGTATCGCCGGTATGCCCGAATTCATACCGATTTATTTCCTTATATCTATACGCATGCTCTCAAAGCTTCAAAAACAGGAGTTCCGATCATCCAGGCCATGGCTTTTGCATTCCCGGATGAATCCTCAATCTGGCACATGGATAACGAATTGCAGTATTGCTTTGGGGAGGATTTGCTAGTCTCACCGATTTATTCCGGTCACAGTGAAGTCTGGAATGTTCGACTCCCTTCCGGAAACTGGCGTGATTTTTGGGATGGCAGCCTGTACGTTGGTGGCGATGTGATCCAGATGAATGCCGACATCGATTATATACCTGTCTTCGCTCGTGCAGGAGCCATCATTCCCCTGCTTGATCCTTCAGCCGACACCCTTTTACCTGTCACTGATGAACCGGAAATCAAAGTGGCTGGTAATGACCTGCGTCTTCAAATCTACCCGGGGGCTGATGGTACCTTCCAGATATATGATGGATCCCAATTTACCTGGAACGAAGGAAAACAGACTCTGTTGATCGACTCACATCCTACATCCCGTTGTGTCTCAGTGCGCATGATGCGTTCTACAACCCGAACAGTTAAAGTGGTTGACTATAGTGGTGCTTCCCTGCCCATCCACTCCACCAACCTTAACGGCGATCCCGACCACCATCGCTTCTTTACGCAAAAGCATCAATCCTATCAAGTGCGTTTTTCTTAATCCCCTTCTATTAAAAAGGAAATCCTATGGCAAGAATTCCCGAAACAACCGAATGGCAACAGTCTCTGACACCGATTAAAACCCAAACCCTTCTGACGGATCAGGTTTATCAGAATCTTTCGCATGCCATTCTCACCCGTCAGATTAAACCTGGCCAGCATCTTGTTGAACAACCCCTGGCTGACCAGCTCTCCGTCAGCCGCATATCCATTCGCGAAGCAATCCGCCGACTGGCGCAAGATGGCCTGGTGGAGATCATTCCATCTAAAGGCTCGTATGTCGTCAGCCTGACATCTGAAGACGTGGAGGAAATCTATCAGCTTCGGTCCGCCCTCGAGTGTATTGCTTTAAAAGAAATCATGACAAATCTCAATAAGAGCATTCTCGCACCCCTGGATAAGATCGTTACGCAAATGATTTACCTCGAAAAAAAGGAGGATCGATTACAGGGTGCCTCCCTGGATAATCAATTCCACCGGACCCTCATGAATTTATCCGGCTTGCAGCGCACGATTCGCATCTGGGAACAGATGTCAACCCAGATCACGATGGTGATTTATACCGTCAGCAGTCATTATCCCTCTTATGATGGATTGGTAGAACGTCATGCTAAATTTGTCCATTTGATGAGAGCAGGAGAATTTAAGATCGCTGAGACCTATCTCCAGGAACATATTCAGGAAGGTGCCCAACTATTATTGGGAGCCATGCAATTAACCAATAACGAAATTTAAAGAGGAAACAATGAAAATAACACAAATCGAATGTAGCCTGATCGAATACCCCCTGCCAGCTCCCCTTCGCCCCGCATGGGCCCCCGGCCGTGTTTTTAACACCACCAATTGCACACTCTTGCGTGTTCATACCGATGAAGGTGTCAGTGGGGTTGGTGCTGGTCCCGAAGTAGGTATGCTGGGCATCAACACCTTTGCTGATCTGGTTGCCCCTTATATCCTCGGAAAAGATCCCTTCATGGTGGAACAGATCAGCCCTTACCTGCGTGTGGCTGCCCGCGATGGCAGTTATCCCTGGGCATTTGAAATGGCACTCTGGGACATCATCGGGAAGGTCACCAAACAGCCAGTCTATCGTCTCTGGGGTGGATTCCAGAATCGAATGCCTGCTTATGCCAGCCTGGCAGAAGTGCCTTCATTTGATGAGCAAATTGAACGGATTCATCTCTTGCGCAGTACCGGGATGCGTGCTTTCAAACTGCGCTTGCGTCGCCCCTCTATTAAGGAAGACATTGCACTGGTAGAGCACGTCCGATCGGTCTTTGGCGATCAAATCGATCTGATGGTGGATGCCAACCAGGCACATGTCATGCCCTCACCCAAACCGATTGGTGCCTGGAGCTACAATGATGCGCTCACGATCGCACGTGCCATGCAGGATCTGAAAGTTTTATGGCTTGAGGAACCACTGCCCCGATATAACTATCATCAATTGGCTCAACTGGCAGCGGAAGTGGATATCCCGATAGCAGGAGGTGAGCTCAACATTGGCTTGCATGAATACAAGATGATGATTGATATGAATTGTTACGATATCATCCAGGCAGATGCAGCCTTCTCTGAAGGTATCTTCCAGTTACGCAAGGTCGCCAGTCTTGCAGAAATGTCATTCAAAAAATTCATCCCACACACCTGGTCGAATGGAATTGGTCTGGCTGCCAATCTTCAACTGGCAGCTTCTTTACCCAATTGCCCCTGGTTTGAATTCCCCGTTGATCCACCAGGCTGGACAGTCGAAGCACGTGATTTTATGCTCGCTGAGCCATTCCAGGTTGATGCAGACGGTACCATCGGATTGAATGATAAACCAGGGCTGGGTCTGGAATTGGATGAAATTGCCATTCAAAATGCCACCAAAAACCATTGGATCAGTGAAAGGGTATAAAAAATGACTTCAGACGCTACGTTTGAAAAGGATATTCTTGCCCTGGCACTGGCAACACGGCAAGACCGTAAACCAATTGCCATTCGTATTCTTAACTTAATCTGGGAAAAAGGTCTCTATCCGGCTTCAATTGCCCCTGTTTATCAGGCGTTGGGACGCGGAGAACTGCCACCCATGACCATTCCAGCTTTCAATGTGCGCGGACTTACGTACCCACTTGCGCGGGCAATCTGGCACACAGCCATCCAGCTGAACTGCGGACCGATCATCTTTGAACTGGCTCCCTCTGAGTCTTCCGGTTGTGATCAGACTTTCGAAGAATATGCTGCCATGGTGATGGCGGCTGCCTATCAGGAAGGATACCGTGGACCGGTCTTTTTACAGGGTGATCATTTCAATCTTGATACAGCGAATGATCTGATCAGATTGGAAGAACTGGCAATCAATGTGATCGAAGCAGGTTACTACCAGCTCGATATTGATGGTTCTCATTTGTATGACAGTCAGGCAGAATCCCTGGATGGATTTCATGCCCCCAATGCGCAAATCACCGCGCAACTGATCGAGACCCTGCGTTTGACGCAACCCCGTACAATCCATATCGCACTCGGGGGTGAGGTTGGTGAAATTGGTGGTGCTAACACTACAGTCGATGACCTGATCGCCTTTCATAGCAAGCTTCAAAAGCATTTACCGGAAAATATCCCTGGTCTGGATAAAATCAGTGCGCAGACAGGAACTACCCACAGTGGGATCGTTCTGCCGGATGGAACAACCGGGCGAATGAGTGTCGATTTCGATCTGATTGCAAAACTCTCGCGTCAGGCACGCCAGTTTGGCTGGTCAGGATTGGTGCAGCACGGTGCCTCTACCCTGCGGATGGAAGACCTTGCCCAATTACCCGCTGCTGGGGTTATCGAGGTTCATTTGGCAACCCAGATTCAGAATATCCTTTTCGATCACCCCGCCTTTCCGCAGGCATTACGAAATCAGATGAAGGCTGAGCTGGTGACTACGACTCGTGGAGCAGAAGGCCATCATGTGGATACATCAGAAGAACTCTCCGGAGCACAACGTTTTTATCAGGCACGCTGGGCAGCCTGGGGTCTTTATAAACCTGAACTCTGGCAATTACCACCGGATGTCCTTGCGCAGGTTGGCGAAAGTCTGTCAGATTGGGCAACCTCCATCTTCCAGGCTCTGCAGGTTTCTGACCGCAGTCAGGTGCTGCGAGATTTTTACTCGGAAGGAAAATAGGAATGAAGAAATATGATGTGGTCGGATTAGGTCTGGCAACCCTTGATATTCTTGCACAAACACCACGCCTTCCCAACTCGAATGATTGTTTTCCAATTGCAGCGCTTGAAATGCAGGGGGGCGGCCCGGTGGCGACAGCCCTGGTTGCGCTTTCACGTCTGGGAGCAAGGTGTAATTATCTGAGTTCGCTTGCCAATGATGACACTGCTCATCAAATCGTAGCTGAATTACATAGTTATGGTATTAAGACAGATCATTGCCCACAGCGGGATTCCGGGGTTTCGTCCGCCTCCGTGATTCTGGTGGAACAGAGTAATGGCCAACGCGCGATTCTCTTTCAAAAATCGACCACCACCGATCTTCAGCCGGAAGAAGTCCCAATTGATTTGATCCTCAGCGCACGTGCTTTGCATCTGGATGGTTTCTTTACGCCGGCTGCCCTGCATGCTGCCCGAATTGCCCGGGAGAATGGCGTACTAGTTTCTTTCGATGGCGGTGCTGGTGAACTGATGTGGGATGAATTGACACAATTGCTGCCCCTTGTGGATGTGCTGGTGGTGGCCAAGAAATTCGCACTGGATACTACCGGTAAGCAGAATGTAATCGAAGCCGGATTGAAACTCTTACAGACATACCAGAATCAACAGGTAGTTATCACCGATGGGGAACTTGGCAGCTGGTATTGGGATATGGAATCTCACTTTCATCAACCTGCTTTTCCCGTCGATGTGGTGGATACCACTGGTGCTGGTGATACTTTCCATGGCGCTTTTTTATATGCCTGCCTGCAACCCGATTGGCCTCCGGTTTATCGACTCCAGTTTGCCAGTGCGGTCGCAGCGATGAAATGCACCCAGCTCGGTGGCAGGAAAGGTATTCCAACACTGGCTGATACAATCGCTTTTATTGAACTGCGAGAGCAAGAGCAAAAACAACAATAAAACAACTTCGGAGAGGATAATATGAAAAAAGAAAAACCATCAAAAGTAGGCATCATTTCGGTCGGAGTTCCCTGGTTTGATCTGAGCGTTGCCCAAATAAATCTGGAGGAGACCCGTTCCTGGTTGTCTCAATCCTGGCATGTCGTCGGACCGCAACAGGTGGTGATTGACAAACCAGCACTCGAAAACGCAATTCAGGATTTTCAAACTGTCAATCGCCCACAGGTGTTGATCATACAAATCGGAACCTTCCCGGATGGAGAAGTTCCACTCCATATCGCAGAACGTTTGCGTGTTCCGATCATTATTCATTCGCTGCCCGAACCGGAGATTGACAAACGTATCGCCATCAACAGCCTATGCGGTGCCAACCTGACCACCTTTACCCTGACCGAGATGGGCTTCGCTCATAAAGCGATTCATGGTTTCGTCAGTGATCCGGAAGTGCAGAAGCAGATGGCCGCGTACGTGCGTGCCGGACTCGTACTGGAAAATGTGAAACAGGAACGCATCGGTTTGATCGGTTTTCGTGCGCCAGGTTTTTATCCCTGTGTATTTGATGAATTATTGATCCGCCGTTCGTTTGGGATCGGTATTGACCACATCCCGCTCAGCGAAGTGGTTTTGCAGCTGCAGAAAGGTGAACGAAAACCGGCACCTGTCAGCACATTTCCGACCATCGAAGGTGGTGAATTATCGGTTGCATCGGTGGAATCAATCGAAAAATATTACGCTGCCTTGGGAAAAGTGCTGGAAAACAGTCATCTCAATCTCTTTGCGATCAAAGATTGGCCAGAGATTATGGGACTGGATGATCCCGGTGGCATCTGGCCAGGTCTGGGCTGGTTACTAGATCAAGGGTACCTGCTTGCTCCGGAAGGCGACGTGAACGCTGCCTTGACCATGTCACTCCTGCACGGTCTGAATGGTTCCACTCCCTTCTTTGCCGATATCAGCGCCTGGGATGACGAGACCAATGCCCTCGCCCTCTGGCATTATGGTGGTGCCCCCAGCCTGGCAGGTGACCCATCGGAAATCCGTTATGGCGAGGAAGGCCGCGAGGTGCAATTCACCCTCAAACCAGGCCGTGGTACCATGGTTCGCTTCGGTTACCATCATCAGCAATTCCGCATCCTGGCGATCAGTGTTGAAATGCTGGAAAAGAAAGTTCAGCTCCGGCGCGCTGGTGGTTGGGCAAGAACGGTCAATCAACCCGCTCGGGATGTCGTCCAGACCATGCTGGATGACGGCTGGGAACATCACGTCGTCCTGGCGTATGGGGATATCCTGCCGGAATTGAGAGCCATTTCAAGGTTTACAGGGATACCGCTAACAGAATTATAGATTTTTTCGACCGGGTTCGGAGTGACCACGATTACAGCTAACATTACTGCCGGTCATCACCCCCTTCTAAATCCGAACCCGGTTTTTTTATTTGCAGTTTGGGGTTTTTCCGATAAGGGAAAACTGGTGAATAAGTCAATTATTTTGACTTTAATTATTTCTTATAAACATTATCTACGCGCAACGTTATCTGATCGGCAGACAGGATAATTTCTAGACATTTCAAGGAAAGTTGAAAGTTCACGGTTAAATTCTGTCGGATTATCCATATTCGCACAGTGTCCAGCTTCAGGTATGATACGCAGGGAAGATTTTGGTTCACGTTTTTGCCAAATTTTTGCATTTTCCAGAAGAACTGGTTGGTCATGATCACCAATCATAATCAATAAAGGTTGAATTAAAGTCTGAGGTGATTTATCCAGGATTTTCCCCATTCCCGAAATAACTGGCAATGATTTTCGTGTGAAATTTTTCATTGCCTGGTAAAAAACATCCTGTTCTGATGGAACGATAATCGTATTTATTACCACATAACGGCGGAACCCCTCCATCCAAAACACAATCAAAAAGATAGCTTTTATGATTTCCCGATTCTGGGCTTTCGAGATCTTGGAATTGTCACCAAATATGCTATATCCTCCTGTGACAGTTACACTTTTAACCCGTTCGGGATACTTGTGAGCAATATACTGAGCCATTAAGGAACCAAGCGAGACACCAACCAGATGTGCTTGCTTATGACCTTCTTTTTCAAGGATTTCAACCACCAGATCAGCTGTTTTTTCAATGGTGTCTCCACCCATTGGCACTTGCGATTTACCGTGCCCAAGCATATCTACAAAAATAAGGTGGTAATCTTCAACAAAAGCCTCCACCTGATGGTGGAAGCAAGTATGGTCTCCATAAGCTGGATGGATAAAAACCAATGTTTCCAGGTTCGGATTACCTGCAGTGTAATAATAAAGACTGTATTTTTCTTTGATAAGTCGTTTTTCTTGAATGCTGTTCATAAAGTATTCTCTTTTCTCAGGGTGTCAATTACGTTTTGAAACCAGGTAATATTGAATTTATAGAAAGCCAGCCCGTAATCTAAGGTAAGCTTTTGAAAGCGTTGAATTTCCTCCATTCCCATTGGTGGTTCAACTACAGCAGATTGGTTATAAATAAACTCCAGGGTATCCAGCACCTGGCAAAGATTTAGTAGATGCTCCTCTAAAACCCTGATTTGCTCATTTTCAGAAGCAAAGCCCATAAAATAAAGTCGTGTCAGTGCTGGTTCTTTGACCTTTACAGCTTCGATTGCTGAGCCAAGCCATTTCTGGAAAGCTTGTTGCCCATCATGGTTTATGTGGTAAACCTTTTTATTACGTCCATTTTCAATTTTCTCCTCCGTCTCAACCCAGCCTTTATTGATTAATTTTTTTATGGCAGCGTTGATACTTCCAAAGCTAGCACTATAGAACAATGAAACTCCTCTTTTTAATGCTTTATTTATTTCGTAAATCGTCATTGCTTTGAGAGAAAGCAAACCTAAAATGACAAATTCCATTCTATCCTTTCGTAATATATCTAATAGTAATATAAATTAAAAGAGTGGTCAAGAAAATAATCGGTTTTGATGAAACAGAAAGAATTGAACTTTGATTATCATGAATTCATAATGATCTAAGAAAGTTGCAGGAAAAAATCCTAATTATTGGTGATTAAGGACTTAACCCAGAATTCAATCCACGGACTGGGATGGGTAAAAAATGCCTAAATAATCTTGAGAAACAAAATTAGAGTATACAAGCCACTCCTCCTGAAAAATTCAATGAGTATTATCTGATTTAATTGCGTCTCTCTTATCTCAAAAATTTTTTCATCATCACAACGAATGACTGAAAATGGGGTTATAAAATACGACTTAAAAACAATTTCAGTGATTTAGCAATCACTTGATTATTAATTAACACAAATCGGTATGTGAAAACAGAACCACTTCCTTCTTAGCAGAAAGCAAAAAGCTATAGTGGGAAACAATATGATTAGAGGCATGAACATGGATTTTTTGAATAAAATTAAGCTCATTCAGGGTGGGATGGGTGTGTATGTATCAAATTGGCGTCTTGCAAAAGCAGTTGCGATGGAGAAACCCGGAATTACTGCTGGAACTGTTTCTGGTACTGGACTGGATTGGGTTTATGCACGCCTGCTACAGCTTGGCGATCCAGGCGGGCATGTGCGCCGGGCATTAACAGCTTTTGATGAAAAGTTCGGAATTGGAATCGGAAAAAAGATTCTCGACCGATATTTTCTGGAAGGTGGTAAAGCACCAACCAGCCGTTTCAAGAATCCCCCCCAGCAGATTGTGCGTGCTTTAGATGGCAGTGATATCATCCCATTGCCGTCTCAGTCACCAGCTCCAGTTGCACTTGCATTTGACAATGACAATATTGAACTTCTGATAGCAACCGGATTTGCAGAAGTTTGGCTCGCTAAAGAGGGCCATCACGGCAATATTTTCATCAATTTCTTAAAAAAGGTCGAATTACCGCTGGTCTACACCATGTACGGCGCAATGCTCGCTGATGTGGATGGGGTAATCGTCGGTGCCGGCAACCCGGATGGTTTAGCAGCTGCATGTTCTCGTCTGGTAAATCACCAAAGCGTAAATATTGATATTTTGGTATTGTACAGGGAGCCCGGAGAGGATTTCTATGTTCCCTTTGACCCCAGGCTAATTGCGGATGGAAAATTTACAAGCAAACCTCTTCACCGTCCAGCGCTGTTAGCTATCGCGTCATTGGAAGGTCTTGTTCAGGCTCTTTCTCAAAGTCAAAGTGAAGCACCGGATGGCTTTATCATTGAACATCATACTGCCGGTGGACATAATGCTGGACCACAGGGTCCTATTCGCCTGGATAATTTAAGACAACCCATTTACAGCGAATTAGACGAACCTGACCTGACCGCTATTCATCAGATTGGTCTTCCTTTCTGGTTAGCTGGTGGCTATGCAAGTCGTGAGAAAATTCAAAAGGCACAGACGTTCGGTGCGACAGGGGTTCAGGTGGGTTCTGTTTTTGCCCTTGCTGAGGAATCCGGAATGAAACCCGCTTACAAGTCAGCAATAATGAACGAGATTAAAAAAGGTACTGAAGATTCTGATTTAGTGAAAACGACGTTATTCTCCCCAACAGGATTCCCGTTTAAAGTAGTTCAATTGGAAGGCACTCTGGCGGATGATATGGTATATGCAGCCCGATCCAAGATATGCGATATTGGACTATTACAACAGCGTGGTTTTAGCAAACCGGATGCTGATGGAAAGCGTCACCTTTTCCAACGTTGTTCGGCTGCACCAATTGAGGGATTTGTGAAAAAACGAGGATTACCCCACAACACAGAATCCCGTCGCTGCCTTTGCAATGGTCTGCTCTCGACGGTAGGATTGGCTCAGGGGACAAACCAGAAAGAAGAACCAGCAATTGTAACCCTGGGAAATCATCTGGACAGCATCCGGCGACTCTCGCACCAAGGACAATATCCTTATTGGGTTCGCGATGTGGTGATGGATTTGCTTGGGGATTGATTTAAGCCGTGGATTGAAATCAAATGCGATCTCGTTTCCACTAAATTTCGGTTTTGTAAATGATGAATAATAAATTAATAGAGTTGGTTCTTTATATCAATTGATGATGGTAGATCTGGTACAGCCACGGATTGAAATCCGTGGCTGGTAAATTCAAACCAGCTAAAGCAGGTTAATACACTTCCCCAACCTGCTTTAGCTGGTTTTGTTCTTACGAGCCTGCGGTTTCAACCACAGGTGATCCCAATCCACAACAACCTCTGCTGTGCAAAAAAATGAAAATTCAATTCTTTGGAATGATTATTTTGAGTCATTGTATAGAGTCAGATTAATCTCCACCACGGATTGAAATCTGTGTCTGGTAAATTCAAACCTGCTTTAGCCGGTTTCGTTCTTACAAGCCTGTGGTTTCAACCACAGGCGATCCCAATCCACAACAACCTCTGCTGTGCTGAAGATGAAAAATATTTCACTCGAATTGATTCTAATAAACCAATGTATCCCGGTAGATCTGGTACAGCCACGGATTTCAATCCGTGGCTGCAAAGTTGAAACCAGCTAAAGCAGGTTAATACACCTCCCAACCTGCTTTAGCCGGTTTCGTTCTTACAAGCCTGTGGTTTCAATCACAGGTGATCCCATCCACCACAACCTCTGTTGTGCAAAATACGTAATAATTATTCCCTTGCATGAAGTCATAAAAACCAATGTATCACACAAGATTCAACTATAATTAAACAAATCTCCAATGAAAAAAATATACTGCCTGATTCCATTGTTTTTTTTCCTATTGGCTTTCACTGCGCGAATGCTGCCCGGTGCACGCACGATTGACGATTCTTACATCACCTTCCGGTATGCACAGAATATAATCTCCGGCCAAGGATTTGTATATAACTCGGGCGAGGCAGTACTCGGAACCACTACACCGCTTTATACATTATTAATGGCAGCGTTGGGTTTGGTAAGTGGTGGAACTCAGGCACCATTCCCGGAATTGGCAATGCTGTTAAATGCTGCGGCAGATGGATTGACTGCCATCCTGCTTTACCAGATCGGCAGACACTTCAAGCAGGAGCTGGCTGGAATAGGAGCTGCACTGGTATGGGGTATCGCACCGCATAGTGTCACATTCGCAATTGGGGGCCTGGAAACCAGCGTTTTTGTGTTGCTCTTAACTTCGATTTCCTATTTCTATCTGAAGCGAAAAATCACGCTAGCAGCATTCCTGAGCAGTCTGGCGTTACTGACGCGTCCGGACTCTGTGCTTCTGGTCGGTCTGATTGCTCTCGACCATCTGGTGAGAATCATTCGCAAGCAGGAAAAACTACGCTGGATCGATGTTCTGGCATTGGGATTGCTACCTCTACTGTGGTATTCATTTGCCTCTATTCAATTTGGATCTCCCATTCCACACTCCGTCCAGGCAAAGCTGGGTGCATATCGCTTACCACCTGAAGCTGGATTCATCCGGTTATTGCAACATTACACCACCCCTTTTATGGCAGAACGTTGGTTTGGAACAGCATTTGCAGTTGCTTCCGGTTTGCTGCTATACCCTTTCTTTTATCTGGTTGGGGCTCGTCACTTCACAAAAAATAACCCGCAAAGCCTGGTAATCATGATTTACCCCTGGCTTTATCTGGTTGTTTATGCGATTGCCAACCCATTAATTTTTCGCTGGTACCTGACCCCACCCTTGCCTTTTCTATTTCTGGGTATTCTGGGTGGGGTTCATGTGTTCTTTTCTTCCCTATTGAAACATCAAAGATTCCACCTTCCAAAAGGATTACAGACCGCAATTTTAATCCTCTTGATCATTATTCTGCCATTTGCCAGCCTGCTCAGCAACTGGACAATGCATCCTGATCACGGTCTGAGACGTCCGGCACCTGAGATGGCATGGTACCAGCTAGAATTGCTGTATAATAAAGCTGCCCAAATTGTTGAGCCTTTTCTAACTCCAGAAACCACCCTGGCTGCCGGGGATGTAGGTGTATTGGGATATTTCACGCAAGCGCGAATCCTGGATACCGTTGGGCTCAACTCACCGGTTGCATTGCAGTACTACCCATTGGATGAAAAGTATTATGTTACCAATTATGCTGTTGCGCCAGATTTGATCCTTGATCAACAACCCGAATTGGTTGTATTGATGGAGGTCTATGGCCGACTTGGATTGTTCAAAGACCCGCGCTTTATCGAACAATACGACCTTTTGGCATTAATCCCCACCGATATTTATGGCAGTGAAGGAATGCACATCTATATTCGTAAGTAAAACATTATTCAAATAACATCGACAATATGATAATGATCGTGGTTGATATTGAAGCCAGAAAAATGGGGATCAATACCCAGAAGACCACCACCTGCAAAGGATCCTCTTCATTCCGTTTGCTCCAATGTTTCTTGCGAGTATCAATAAACTGCAGCTCCTGGAAATAGGTTTCTGCATAGGGATCATCCTGAGTTTCTGTTTGCTTACGGTTAATGAAATCGTACAATTCCGGAATCCTTCACATTCGTTCAACAAACTTACTTAACATTGTACTGGAAGATGAGTTATTCCGGAAATAGTTTTCAAGAAATTTTTCTGCTTAAACGCTGTCGGTTTCCTTCAGGTATTTCTCCCGATTGGCATATCTGGAATTCTTTCCACTGGAAGTCTTCACCATCCAACCTGGATCAACCAGATAGACATGTCGCAATGCTACAGCTGACCCACGCGTCACCACAGCACGGATCTGATCACTAATTCGCTGTCTTTCATTCTCATCCTGTGTATCGACTTCTGCCACCAGGAAGACGTCCTCGGTGCCTTTATCATCATCGTAAATCCCAAAAACGCTGACACGTCCCGGATGGACCCCTTCTACTTCCATTGTTAATTGTTCCAAATCTTGCGGGTACACATTTTTGCCTCCCACAATGATCATATCTTTCTTTCGACCAGTGATATACAGTTCATTTCCAACCTTATACCCGTAGTCTCCTGTGAGAAACCAGCCACCTTCCAACATGGTTTCTTCGGTGGCGTCGGGACGATTGTAATATTCGTTCAACATGCAATTGGATCGAACAGCTACCTCTCCCACCCGTCGGTCTTTATATGGAATCCCATAATTATCCACAATCATGATTTCCACATTAGGAATCACCGGACCACAAGACACCATTCTAACAGCACTTCTGCCATCTGTTGCGGGATAGGCAAACCGCTGAGTCTGTAACATTTCCCGATCAATGTCTTCCAAAATCAAAGGTTTTCCAATTTTTGTTTGTGTGACTGCAAAGACATTTTCCGCCATTGCGTAGCTGACAGCCAGTGCTTTTTTGGAGAAGCCATACTTTTCGAATTTATCCAAAAAGATCTGATGGCCATCATCACGCACAGGCTCTGAACAATTAATCACCGCCCTCCAGCTGGACAAATCCACCCCTTCCAGATGACGATCCCTGATTTTCTGAGCACAGAAATAATAGGCAAAATTCGGAAGCCATACCAACGTTCCTTTATATTGGGAAATTGCATGGAATAATCGCTGAGGTGCCTTGACCCAATCAAAGGGAGAAAGCAAAACAAGATGGTTACCTGTAAGGATTGGCATCAGAAAACCCGCAATCAATCCCATATCGTGATAGAGCGGCAACCAGGAAACAATTACATCCTTTTCCATTAATACCAATGCATTACATAGGTTAGCCAACTGGTTGAAGACTGCCAGATGAGAGAGTGCCACACCTTTTTGTAATCCGGTTGTACCGGAAGAATGTTGTAGTAAAACGATATCATCCATCTTTCTTTGCAAGCCGGCCAATTGAGTAAAATCCGGCACTGCTGGTGGATTTACTTGATTACTTAAAATTAAGGTCCGTACCGAATCGTCCGTTTTGAGCGCAGGTCGTATTTCTACTTCAAATTCCGGGTATGTGACAATAGCTGCTGGCTGGGTTACACCAATCAAAGCTTCGAGATCCGCACGGTATCGTTCCGGAAGCAATTTTTCGGTCAGGTAAGGCATGATCGCAGGAATGGAACCATGCAAAATAGCACCCCAAAAAGCATAAACCAGATCAATGCCATGCTGCAGAATCAGAACCACAACCTCACCCGGTTGAATACCTTGTTGGTTGAGGGTTTGAGCATATCCAAAAGCCCCTTCTGTCAACTCTTTATAAGTTATCGGACGGTCAGGTTGACCGGCGTGTTGTAAAGTCAGAATGACGAAATCTGGACTAATCTCGTATGAACGTTTGAGGGAGGCTGAAAAAGTCATTTAGATACTCCTATCGCTTTGACTGAATCAGTGATGCTAATTGTTCGAGAGTATCGAAGGAGTCTGGATTCAATTCGGTATCATCAATCTGAACCCCAAACTCATCTTCAACCAGCAGTGCAAGATCGACCAGGCTGAACGAATCAATCAAGCCACTGGATATCAGCGCTTCATCTGCTTTAATAATTCTTGATGGATCTTTAAGAATCGATTGAGAAATTTTCTTTGATAAGGTCGAGATCATTTCCTGTGTCATGATGCCTCCGGAGGGTTAGGATGCCCTCATTTTATCAGATTATTGGGATGGGGTTCAATTAATCATCCAGGTCGTTTGACAGATTGTCACCAGTTAAGCGATACTTTATAAGTTACGTCTTTCATCAATCACCAACCAATAATAAAATCATGACGTCTTTGCAGATCTTTCTATTTGGTAATTTTGAAATTCTCATCAATCATCAAAAAATCCACAGCGATCTATGGCAGAGTCGCCATCTACGAACGATCTTAAAATTATTAATCATTCGTCGTGGAAAACTGATTCCCAGTGTTCAGATGATTGAAAAAGTTTGGCCCAATAAAGATCCTGAGCAGGCAGCACAGCATCTTTATGTCCGAATCAGTCAGATCAGAAAAATTCTGAAAATTTACGGTTTTCAGGATTGCATTCAAACTGTCGCTGGTGGTTACATTTTTCAGCTTGAACCATTTTTTGAAAAGAATGAAGAACACTCAATTTGGATTGATGTTGACGAATTTGAAAAAAAGGCAGCCCAGGGACGTGAATATCTGGAAAACAAAGAGTTTGATAAGGCGATCACACTATTCAAAAAATCAAACAATCTTTATAGAGCTGATTTTCTGATCGAAGATTTGTATGAAGATTGGCCAATCACTGAACGCGAACGCTTACGTGATCGGCAATTGATGGTGCTGACCGAGATGGCAGAAGCCTATGCCCAAACAGGCCGTTATCGGCATGCCATTGACGTCAGTCAGAAGGTATTATCAGTCGACCCTTGTCGAGAATCGACTTTTGTTCAACTGATGCTCTACTATTACCACCTGGGAGAGCGCTCTAAATCTCTGGATGTTTTTGAAAGATGCAAAAAAATTCTATCTCAAGAAATGGAAGTCACTCCGGACATTTACACTGAAGAATTGGCTCAAAAAATTCGCGCAGGTGATTTAGGCAAGAATAATGGGTATGGAAAGTATCCTCCGTCCGTGTATTCCGGAAGGTTATTTGAAGTCCCCTATTCATTAAGTGAAACACCTTTCATTGGCAGGAAATTGGAGTATTCCTGGTTGGTTCAACAATTGCAAAATCCCCACCCATCCATTGTTTGGGTCAAAGGCGAATCTGGTGTTGGAAAAACTCGTCTGCTGGAAGAATTTATCCATAACATTGATGAAAGGAAAATAAAAGTCGTAAAATTCTATGCTCGTACGATTGAAAACAGCCCGTATGCGATCTGGATAGCTCTCCTGAAAAAGTATTCACATGCCCTCGACTCGCTTAGTTTATCGCCCGAAACCCGCACAATCATCAATGCTTTACTCACGGGTGACAGTAAAGAATCGAGTTTATTTACCAATCCTGCAATTAATTCCACCAACCAGCTGTTCCAAAATACCATTGTGGCTGTCTTTCAACAAATGCTTCCTCATGGATCAATCATCTGGATTGATGATATTCATTTAGCAGATCCTGCGTCTTTATCATTGTTGAAGATTTTGGAGAAAAAATTTTTTATCCTGATCTCAAGTATGAGCGAGGAAGAACATGAATCCCCTCACTTTGAAGATTTCCTGATCAACCAGTCTAAATCAATAACTACATTAACAGTACAGCGCTGGCAAAACTCACAAGTAGCGAGCTTTATTGAGAATCTCAGCGGCAATCCTATGCCATCATTAAGTGAGAGTTTGTTTTCCATTACCGGCGGTAATCCTTTATTTTTGATTAATACCATGCAACATTTATTCGAAGAAGGCATTCTTTATGTCGACCATCAAGGAGAATGGCAACAAAACCAACCCATCCATCTTCAAGATTCACAAACAATCGAAAATCTAATCTCGATCAGACTGAACAAGAACACAAAAGACGAGCAAAGAATATTAGATGTGATCTCAGTATCCGGTGGAGAATGCGATTATGAAATACTGCAGGATGTGCTCCAAATCCAGGAAACAAGACTTCTGGATTTGACCGATAACCTGATTCAACGCGGCCTTCTGATTGAGCCAAGGAAAATTGGTGAAGCCGAATTAACATTTTCACACTTTATTTATAAAGAAGTTATCTATCGGTCTTTGCCAAAGCCACGCTTAAAACGTTTCCACAAACGTATTGGCGATGCGATGGTGCAGATTGGACATTGTAGCGGACAATATGCCGAGACTTTGGCTAATCATTTTGCACTAGGTGGGGATTATGGAAAAGCAGCCCTTTATTCATTAGCTGCTGGGGAATATTTACGGAATTTATATGCACCCCAACAAGCCATTCCCTATTACGAAAATGCAATTCAATGGTATATAGAGGAAAACAATCCTGACACAATCGCACAATCCCGGTTTGGTTTAGCCGAAACACTCCGCCTTACGGGAGAAAGTATCCGTGCCATTGAAAATTATCAACTGGCAATTCCATTGTTGAAAGGTGAAATCAAGCAAGCAGCCATTTATCAAATCTTTCAATTACAGGTTCTTAAGGGTAATCCGCTTTCCACCTACCAGGAGATTGCGGATAGGGCCGAACAATCAATTTCAGAAGAGGGTTTATCCTGGGCACTGCCATTGTTATTCTGGTCGCAAAGTTTTGTTTTCCTTTTGATGGGCGATTACAAAAACACCCGGCTCTATTATGCAAAAGGCTGGCGGATAGCACGTCAATTATGTGCTTCTGGAAATACCCCACCTACCTGGATATATAATCGTGCGCTGTCTTTAATGATGCGGGCCCATAATCAGTGGGGTAATTATTACACAAGCATTCACTTTTCCCAAAAAAATCTTGGGCTGTTTCCTGCCATTACTCAAGATGTAAATACCAAGGCAGTTATCGATGCTTCCCTCGGTGAATCGTATTACAACCTGGGTGATTATAAGCAGGCAACAGATTATTTCCATCAATCTTACAAACTGGCAAATAAAGCGGGTGATCTTCGGTTACAGGGAGAAATTCTAATTGGGTTGGGATGGATAACTTTTGAAATTGGAGATTTTGCTGAGACTCAGACCAATGCTAAAAAAGTATTGGAATTGGTAGAAAGAAAACCTGATATTTTGAGACATAGTCAGGCAATATTCTTACTTGCTAAAATCGCTATAATACAAAACAAGTTGTCATCCGAATTTAATGCGCTTGAAAATATTTTATTAATCGCTCGTTATCAAGGTGCTGATCCTTTTGCCGCGCAGTTCTTAATCATTCTGGCTGAAATATGTTTGAATACCGGACAGCCAGAACAGGCAGAGGTTTTTGCCCAGGAAGCAAAAGAAACAGCCAAAAGATGTGGCTCGAAAAGAGCGCTCTGTATATCCCTACGTTCCCTTGGGCAAGCCAGCTTATTGCAAGGAGATCGCCAGAATGGTCTTTTATGGATTGATAAATCTGTGTCATTGGCGGATCAAATCCAGGTACCTTTCGAAAAAGGCTTATCGCTGCGAGCCCGTGCTGCTTGTCAGGACGATCTCGAAAAATCTATTCAAGACACCCAACAGGCTTTGAGATTGTTTGAAAAGATTGGTTCATATTATGAAGCCCTTCAAACGCGTACCTTTTTAACAAGTTTGAATTTGAAAAGCCCAGGGGATCAAACCATTGCCAGATAATGAACAAGATAGTAAAGTGCAAGTTAGACAGCATGCTATTTTTGCGCTTGTCCTTTTTTCTTTCCTCAATCTGATTAACCAAATTGATCGCAGAGCTTTGGTCACCATCTTTCCATTACTTAAACTGGAATGGGGTTTGAGTGATGCACAACTAGGTTTGGCTGTATCGTTATTCACAATAGGCCGAACACTGAGCAGTTTACCAGCAGGCTGGTTAGCGGATCGTAAAGGAATCATCCAGGTTTTACGTCCAATGGTTCTTCTCTGGTCGCTCCTTACGATTGCTTCGGGATGGGCTGGTCGATTCTTCACGTTTATTACCTTGCGAATGGGAGTTGGCTTGATGGATGGTGCCAATGGTCCCTTGGACCTGGCTTATCTGGGTCGGGTAAGCCCCAAAAACAGACGGGGTACCTTCTTTGCGATTTACTCGATTGCCCTGTATCTGGGTTCCGGGTTGGGTGTGATCTATGCCGGTGCAATTGGCGAGCGCTTTGGCTGGCGTGTGGTTTTCATTATTCCGGGTATATTAGGTCTTTTAGCAACCATCGGGTTATTTTTACTCCCAAAAGATCCGACGATGAAGACAGAAGTTGAAACTTCTTCAGTAGAAAAGTTTCGTAGGTCAGATTATTACTGGCTTATCAAACAACCATTACCAGGCATCTTTGTAGGCGGGGCATTAGGCGTTTTTGCATCGACTGCATTAGTCTCCTGGCTACCCACCTACTTGACTCGCCAATACAGCTTAAGCCTGATACAGGCCGGGTTAATCACCGGGGGCATCATCATTCCAGCCAGTATGGTAGGTACATTAATGGGTGGCTTTCTGAGTGATCGCTTCGGAAAATGGTACCCAAAACTGCGCTTTCAAATCTCGGCAGCCGGTCTGGGACTGGCTATGGTATTTGGTTTGGCAGGCTTATGGAGTACCAGTGTGGCTGGTACCATCAGTTTTTTCCTTCTTACTGCAATCAGTTTCACGCTTCCCGTCAGCCCCTTAATAGTAATGGTTCAGGAGGCGGTTCACAAGCAAGAACTGGCAACCACCCAGGCTGCTTTCGGGTTAACAACCCAAATTCTAGGGGCAGCACCTGCTACAGGATTGGTTGGCCTGATTTCAGACCAGCTTGGACTACAAATGGCGTTGGTGCTTCCTTTTTTGGCTGTTGGTATGGGGGCATTTGTGATCATTCTTACCAGCAAAGTCAAACAAGAGACCGAAAGTAAATTGTAAGAAAAATGTAAGGACGATCCTGTAAACTGTTTGCAGAAAGGAAAGCACCCCGCTTTTTGGTCTGGAAACGATGCAATCTCCCCTGGAACGAAAAACGATCATCTTTGTTGTGCGTGTCTGGCAAGAGTATCTGAGGAATCAAGAGTCAGCTGTGCGTGGTGAAGTTGAGAACGTCACCAGTCAGAAAAAGTATTATTTTTCATCGATCCATGAACTACAAAAAATTATTCAAGCTGATTGTCAGCAGGAATCACATCCGGAGCAACAATAAATTCCGGTCCAGGATAATAAATGCGGTATCAACTTAATAAATGATATGAGATGGGTAACTGGATAAAGGTTAAGCTCAATCTCATAACCTTTATCCAGTTACCCATCTCACTTAATCAAATTTGCCTGCTACCTTTACCTTACAATCATAGGAATATAGATAAAGAAAGGTGACTCCAGAATGATATCAATATCAATGATTGTGTTTCCACCTGAGATTTCGATAGCATCAGGCGCACCATACCAAGCATGCGGTTCATCTGGATCGGGTGGTCCACCACCAGACTCATTTTCATCCAGCCAAGCACCAACATAATAAGACCCATCAGATACATCATCGAAGAGATAAACATCACCACAGAATATGTGCACTGTGTCAACCGGAGCTGATGTCGGGTCTGTATGAAGATCCACAAAGAGCTCGTATGGTGACCCACTCAGACTACCTGCACAACTGACAGTTCCGCTGATTGAACCAAGAGGGGCAGAAGAGGGTATCTTTAATAACAATACGGTAGGTCCATATTCCAATACCCATTCAAGATCACCAGACAAAGAGGGAAGATTTAGCGTATCAAACTCTCCTGTGTGTGATGCATAGGTCATGATAGTAAAATTTTGACCTGCTGAAGGAGTGAAACCTGGAATCAGACTGGCATCAAGTGTTCCGTCCAAAGTCGCTACCCCTGTCACTACCAGTTGATCATAATCAGTGCCTGCTGTCGTCCCACCTAATTCTATCGCCAACGTACCAAGAGATTCCTGGGTGTAATCGCCATCCACTGTAATGATCCCAGGTGACGCACCCGGACTGACGGTACCAGCATTCACCAGATTGCTGTCCAGTGTACCGGAACCAATCAGGCTGTCACCGGCATCCAGGATGAGGGTATCGCCTGGATCCAGAGTACCCCCGCCAAGGTTAATGGTCGTATTCTCACCATTATCCATACCCTGTTGAAAAACCAGACTTCCAGCGTTGACATTGACAATTCCATTGTTGGTAAAAGGTACATTCATCGTAGTGGTTGTACTAACTGTGTTCTTGTAGAAATTTCCATTATTAATGAATGATTCTGATGCCCCCGCGCTCATGGTGGTGGTGGCATTGGCATTAAATGTGCCTTTATTGTCAATTACTGCGCTGGTGAGAAGGACTAAATTACGTTTATTCCAATTTGCCACTGCATTGTTGACCAGAGTGTGCCCATCAAGGGTGAAATCATTCGCGGATATACCATAAGCAGATGTTCCCATTGTAAAAGCAGTCCCGGAACCAATTGTGGTGGTACCATTGATACCAGATAATTTTCCCGCTTCCCAGTTAAACAGAGTGGAGACTGTCAAGTCATCCAGGTTTTGAAGCTCTCCCCCATAATCTAAAAACAATTTTTGCATCGTGTAGTTGTATGTCTGTGCTTCGAGGGTCAGTTTGCCCAAATTATTTATAATGGTCGACTCTGCCATTCTTATTACGCTTGCACCATTCTTGAAATTGACGGCAACGGTTCCAACAGAAGGTTGCACAGAAAGATAACTATCAGAGACAGGTGGAAAATAACTCCCTTCAATATTTACCGTTCCGCTTCGGGCAAACAACTGGGTAACTTGGATATTCGACCCGCTATTGAAATTATAAGTTTGTCCTGTTACTTCACCACCAAGAAACAGGTATTTGCCTTGGAAGGTTCCGGTATGGTTCCCGCCACGAATTAAAACAACGCCACCGTCCCAAGTTCCACTTTCCTGAAAAATCAGATCACCGCTATTATTAAAAGTTGAATAGATATATAAGTTATCAGCACCCAGCTTTGTGATGGTCCCCGAGTTATTTACCACACCACTGCCAGTGCCACCATTGAAGTTTATGTATATTGGGGCGTCAACAGCGTTAGCAATCAGTGATCCGTTTATGGTCCAGGTAGCCGCATTCACACCTGAACTCTTCATAATTGTCAAAGTAGCACCCGAATCAATGGTGATGGAAGAAATATTATAAAATGACTCTAAATTAGTTGGAATAGTTGGATATCGAGATAGACCACTCGGGATGACTACATCATCAGATACCCCCGGGACTCCACAGTCAGTCCAGTTTGACGGGTTGGTCCAATCAATGGAAACAGATCCATTCCATGTGCAGGTAGCCGCCTGTACACTCTCCGTCAACCCACCTGTCAGGCCAAGACAAATCAACAATACAATCATACACTGGAAAATCTTCCTGAATTTGCTTTTCATAACGACATCCTCCATTATTGATTTGATACCAGGGAGCACAGGGCTCCCCCTCTGCCCTTTGCCTGGTCCCTCCTGAATTATCTTTCCCTTTGTCTGCCTATGGCCCATAAAAAAAAGCGCCTGACAGATCATCTTGTCAAGAGCTTAACATACGTACCTTACAATTTTCTTACAATCATTTAGAAGCTCCGCTGATTTTTCCATCCTATAAACACTATTAAACATCCAGCCAAAATGCCCGTGAAGGTCAATGACCAGCCCAAACCAAAATGCTTGCCAACTGCACCAGTTGTGAATTAATAAGTATTCAGATCATCCTAAATGTGGTTCAGACAATAAGAATTCACCATCTTAACAATCGTATTCAACTATACCGGGTTATGACGATGCTAAAAAAGTTGCATTTGAAATCCTATGCCAGTCGTCTGGTCATTTGATTCGATCTCAGATATGATCACTTCCCCCTCATCCACATCCATGAATCTTGAATTATCTTATATCTGTTACTGTTGTGATGAACCTTTGCATATCAAAATAGCTTTTTATTTCGCGCCGGCTGAAGAAGAATAAGCGTTCTTCAGTATGAATCGTAAAGCTGCCATTCCCAGCCCCGGAAGTATAGCCACAATCTTTGACTGCCTGAATTGATTTTTCATCTTTAGCAGCAAATGGATAAGCAAAACTATCAAATGGCTGGTTGAAGCGTTCAATCAACCTTTGACGGGATGTACACACTTCATCATCAAGATTGCTCAAGCCAGGCAAATAAGCATGGGATCGGGAGTGATTACCAAACTCCCATCCTGCATTTATCAGATCTTCAATTATCTCGTCGGTAATATACGGGTGCTTATTGATCACACCTTCAATAAGATACATAGTTGCTGTGAATCCCACTTCTTCCAGGATTGGAAATGCATTGTCGTAGACATCACGAAAGCCGTCGTCAAAAGTGATAATAACCGGTTTGTTTGGCAGTAGTTTACCTTCATGGATTGCTTCCACCATATCAGCAACCTTGATTGTATGAAAACCTTGTTCTTTCAACCACTTCATCTGGCGGGAGAACTGATCCACAGTCACGGCATATTCAGTACCACTGCTATTGTAAGGAACCACATGATGAAATAGCAGGATAGGGATGAGCACATTGTCTGGACCATAAAACGAATAATTAGGATCAACCGTTGATGTTGCTGTTGGTGTGATGGGTGTAACCGTAGGTGTGGATGGAAGAAATGGAGTTGTTGTAATAGTACTGGTGGCTGTTATAGTCGAAGTAAGAATGATCGTTTCTACTGGTAAAGGAGTATCCAGCCTGACTGGATCAACATTTACCAAATCTTCGAAACTATTTTCAATAGATATTCCTATCTGAGTACAGCCAGAGGTTAAAAACAAAGACACCAGGATGACCCCTAACCAACTTTTCATGGTGTCTGTAAACCCCTCCAGACAGCATCCAGCACCTGTAATGCGGTCAGATTGCGCTGTACCCAACCCCGTTTGAGTTGGAACGAACTGCTGAAATCATTGAGACCATGCGTCAAGTGAAAACCATCTTTTTGAAGTCCACGCGAGGTGATCGGTTGGACAGCCAACCAGAAGTTCCAAAGGGGAATTTCATATTCATAGGCCAGATTCGCGATGGCACGATTGATCTTGTGCTTTCCTTCCATATTATCGGCTTTGGTAGCCAGCACAGGAACAGCTCCATTGGCAATTACCGTATCGACAATTTTCCGGAGATAATTTTCGTACTTGGTTGAATCACCATTCCACCATTCTTCCATGCTGATCAGGACAATACTTGGCTGGTGCAATCGCAATTCACAATCCAATGGTGATTCGTTTCTTTCACAGAATTCTCTGTTACTCAACATCGGATTGAAAACGGATGCGACATTGAAGCCACCTTTTACTGACATGCTTTCTCGTGACCATGAACCAGCAAAATAATCAATCGTTGGTTCTAAATAGCTATAATTTTCACCCAGGGTATAAAGCTCTGGAGAATCATAGATTGCCAGAAAATAGGTGGTGATATTCTGGCAATCACCTAGCTTGGAAAAATGAGTGGGACCGTTGCCCATCATCAAGCCTTGCTGATAAATCTCACGGGCTCGCTGGCTGATCTCTGTCGGAACAATGGGCAAAGTCTGCCAATCATCCAGCCCTAAAGTGGGACGTGATGTTGGAACAGGGGTGGGTGCAACTTGCGTTTTATCTAAATTTTTCGTGATTTCATTGATTTTCTCGCTGGTTGCTGTTAACAATGGTAATTTGGTTTCAACAGGTTCCGGGCTGGTGGCTGGTTGGATTTGGGTTTGTGATTGGGTGCTAACAGAAGGGGTAATGGCAACATTGGCAGAGGTTTCAGGCGCGCAGGCACTAAGAATCAGTGCACAAATGCAGATCAGCAAGCTGGACTTCCAATGTAATTGAATAGAAATTATCGTTACCATTAATTTTTTCTTTGTTTTGCTTATTAATTGAATATTATAACAGCAGGAAGATTATGGACAAAACGACGCTTCAATCTCTTCAGCCAGTCCTTCAGCCAACATTCTTTCCCCCACTGGTGTGAGGTGAATGGCAGAATTGGTGAACTCCTGTGGTGCGATCCAATCCCAGGCATCAATTAAGGGAACGCCTAGGTGCGCTGAGCGTTGGATTAATTCCCGTCGATATTGATCGTATGCCCAGCGGGGGTAGAAGTAATTGTAGCGGATCTCACTATTTTCTCCTGCACTGATCATGATGGGCTCATTCACCAGCCAGAGGGGAACATCCCCTTTCAAGTTGAGGGCTGCCGGTAGTGCTTGCCATAACAATTCTTCATTTGGTAGGGTTGGGGGAGCAAACTGGTAATAATTCTCGTCCTCCTCCAGATCCCAGGCAGCGGGTTCATAGGGACCATAATACTGATCAATGCCGGTTGCTGCCCACATGAATCCATACATTTGCAGACGAATCCAATCCGCGTAAGTTCGTCGTTGTCCCCATAAGCTGCGTGACCAAATATCCTCTTCCAACATGGTTACTTCTAATGGCAATTGATACTGCTCAACCAACGGTTGAATACGTTGCGGATTGTTTAATGCCAGCGGAGATGCCAGTTGTTTGTCAAGTGGGAAGGCTTCCAGCGTAGTCAGCCAGATGATTAGATCGGGTTGATAACGCGTAGCCCGTTGCATGATCATCATGTCCTTGGTAAGAGAGATCGTTGGATATCCCAGGTTGTAGAATTGCAGCGATTGTTCGCCACAGGTTAATTTCATTTCATTCAATATCCCACTGAGAGTCTCTTTCGGCTCGAGCAATGTCCCCCACACAGAGGAATCCCCCACCACAAAGATGCGCAGCTCATTCTGATTTCCAGGTCGGGCAGAAACTTGATGTGCTGCAAACATTGCATCCAAATCATACAGGCTGAGATTGTAAGCCAGTTGTGGCGCTTCACCAAATGGAAACCGTTCTCGTCCAGGCACAATGCTGTTATAAAGCGAAATTTGTTCTTTCTCTGTGTCCCGTGGAAAGTACATCAAAACCAGATTGAAGATCACAAAAAGGAGGAGTGCTTTGATGATTACATCGCGAAAGAAGCGTAATTCCATCATCATCCTTCCTTTAAGTACCTAATCCCAACAACCGGGTGAACACAGAGATCGATAGAGTCACTTCAGGTAACGCAAACCAGACCCACCCAAGAGCAACGAAGTGGAAGGTAAGAACAACGTTGAAAATTTGTATACTTTTCTGGAAGATTGGTTTTTGATCAATCCAACTTATTTTTTGTTTTACCCAATCAGAATAGCGATTCTGGAGAAATAGTCCCAATCCATGCCAGGCACCCCAGAGCACAAAATTCCAGGTGATCCCATGCCATAATCCAATCAATACCATGGTACTGAGCTGTGTGATCAGAATTACCCAGGCTGGAGATAAGTTTCGATAGTGGGTTCGCAGAGAACGTGTAAACGGATTGAAGAAGTAAGCGCGAAACCATTGAGTCAGAGTCATATGCCAGTTATTCCAGAATTGGGTCAGATTGGGTTTAAGGTAGGGACGGTTGAAGTTCTCCGGTAATTGAATGCCTAATAATTGTCCCAACCCAATGGCAATATCTGTGTAACCTGAAAAATCGAAAAATATCTGATAAGCATAGGCATACACCATAATCCATCCCCAACCATTTGTTTGAATCTGTCCGGCGTTTTGACTGTTGAGTGCGATCAAAGCGATTGTATCTGCCACTGCAAATTTCTTAAATATTCCCACAACCAGTCGGGAAAACGCATTTTCAAATACTTCCCCATTCAGTTGGAGTGGTTTTTGTAAATCCTTATCAAATCTTTGCAATTTGTCGATCGGACCAGCACTGATTGCCGGAAAAAAGATAACATAATTGAGATAATCCCGCAGGGTTACTGCCGGTAAACGACCAGCCTGACGATCACGTAATGCATGAATTAAGCGGAAGGCGACATACGAAAACCCCAACCAGCGGATATCCAAAGCAGATGCACCTGCGCTGGATTGACCCACCCAGGTACGAAGCATGCTGCTTACCCAAAGCGACATAACTGGTAATTTCAAGATTATGAATATCGCCAGTAGCATAATAATTCCAGATGCCAACCATCTGGTTGATGGTTTTCCCAACCAGCTAAGAAGGATAGCGACTATCACGAAAATGAGTAATCCAATTCCGACTTGCAAGGTTTGGGGAGGCCGATTGGCTGTGATCAATCCTTCAAGACTCAAATAGCGGGTCAAAGCAATAAAAAGCACCAAAAGTAGAATCACAACACCCGCCAGCCAATTCTCCCGATTGCGTTTTTGGTCGAACTCGGCCGTTAATAACCAGGAGTAGATGGTGATTGCCAATGTCCCCAAAGGTAACCAGAAATCCAAAAAGCGGATCGGCATGGATGGTTGTAGCCAGAATATTGCTACTGTGGATAGTATCAACAATATCCAACCACGTCCCCTGGCACCCCATTGAGTAGAGACGATGAAGCGATAAAGAACCGCTACCAGAACCAGCAACAGGATCTCAAAAATTGTCACTTAGAATCCCTGATAAATCCAAAGCGGTGCACTATCTGCGGTGAGAATGATCACCAGGACAATGATCAGGAAAAGCGCTATTGCCCAGCGGTTTTCACGAGAAACCAATCCTCGCAAGGGATTTAGCGGTAACCGCATACCAGCCATTCCCCACTTTGCTGAACCAGCTCAAATTCACGGGTATCGAGACCAATTTCCATATTTTCGCCATCATAGCTGGTTAATAAGTGACCGGTACAGGCGATCAGGACAGTATCTCCATCGCTGCCACTCTGGGCGCATTGCATGTCCACCAGGGATACTTCCACCCCCTGAAAAGAATCGAGCTCTAACATTGCATTTTCTTCCCATTCTGCACAGGAAAGTGTGATGATTTTATTTACATCCGCTTCTACAATTGCATTCAAATAGCTCTCAACAGTTCGTTCGGGTTGTGAACCTCCAGATGTACAAGCAGACAGGATGATCAAAAAAAGTAAACCAGGCAATAACAGGATGGAGATTCTTCGCATTAAATCCTCCAGGAACAGGTATGTAAATGATTATTGTTCTTAGGCTGGATTATATCCTTTTGAAATGGCTGTGACAAGTAGGGAGGGAGTTGGATTATCGCAAGTAATTAAGATCCATGTCTGGCAATTTCCAAACTAGCTCGAAGGCCGTTGATCACCTCCTAACTTGCTTTAGCTTGTTTGATGTTTATCAGCCTGTGGTTTAAACCACAGGCGTTTTCTGCAAGGATTCACATCCATCGTCACCAGGGAATGCCATATCATACCCTTTGCCTATCATGCCCATAGGGTACGGACCATTCCCCTATGAGATACACCTTCTTTCATTCGTTTACATTGTGCCCTTTGCCATCGTTTTGAATTCGTTGACGGCTACTGTTTCCAGTGTGCTTCTTCTACATACGCCAGACTTTGATGCCGGAAATACATATTATATAGCTCAGCATAATGTCCCCCCGCTTGCATCAGAGAACCATGGTTACCTTCTTCAATGATGCTGCCTTCGCGCATGACGATGATCCGGTCAGCAGATTTGACTGTGGAAAGTCTATGAGCTATCAATATCGAAGTAGTTTGTGCCATGATTAAATTCAATGCCTGCTGGATTTGCCATTCTGTAAAGGGATCGATGCTGGCAGTAGCTTCATCCAGGACGAAGATGGCTGGACGTTGCACCAGCACCCGCATCAATGAAACCAATTGTCGTTGCCCCATCGAAAGGCGAGCTCCACGTTCCCCCACCTCAGTATACAATCCATCCGGCAAGGTCTCCAGCCATTCTCCGTCACCAATTTTGCGTGCTACCTTTTCCACATCTTGCGGGTCAGCCTGTTCACAGGTATAACAAATATTATCCAACACAGTTCCAGAGAAAAGAAATGGCGATTGCGAAACAATCCCTAATTTTCGCCGGTAACTATTGAGATCAAATGAGCGGACATCCATTCCATCAATCAGAATTTGCCCCGATTGAAATTCGTAGAACCGGGCAATCAATTTTGCGATGGAAGATTTACCCGCACCGGTATGCCCCACCAGCGCAACGGTCTCCCCCGATGCAATCCGTAAATTGAAATCTTTGAGAACCGGTTCAGTATCCTTATAGTGGAACTTGAGATGGCAGAACTCAATTTCACCTTTCAAAGCTGGGGTTTCACGATCGTCTGTCTGAATAACAGCAGGTTCGGCGTCAATCAAAGCAAAAACACGTTCAGCCGAAGAGAGACCATTCTGCACATTAGTCCAAAAGGAAGCCAGATTCATGACAGGGAACATGAAACGATCAAGACTGAGAATAAATAGATACCAGGCACCAGCAGTCACAATACCCTGCGAGGTTGTCAATCCCCCAGTGTAAACCAGAATGGCTGTCGCGATTCCACCGATTGTGTTGAGGGTTGGGAAAACGATCGACAAAACCAGACCGCGGTTGATATTGACTTTATAAGAAACCTGGTTGGCTTTATCAAAGATTTTGAAAATACTTGCTTCCTGACGGAAATTCTTCGCTACTGCGATACCATTCACAGTTTCTTTGATCGTAGCATTGACATCCGCCATCGCACGCATGCCCTCTCGGGTTACCTTGCGTGCCAGTTTGCGGTAAAACATTGTCAGGCCAAATATTACTGGAATCATTGCCATGGCAATCAGCGTCAAACGCCAGTCAATACTGAACAATACGACAGCCAGGATGAGAGATTCAATAATCTGTGAGGCAACATCCGTCACAAGTGATACCAATTCTCCAAAAGCCATCGTATCGGAGGTGATTCGCGAGGCAATCCGTCCGGAGGAATATTGATCATAGAAAGAAAGGTCATGCTCAGTCGATGCTTCAAAGGCGTTTGTGGCCAGATTAACCAACAAATCAGCGATCACACGAACCATCAAACGGCGGCGGATGTAATTCATCAGCCAACTCATTACACTTACACCCAGAATGGCAACTGCGATCGTATAGATACGTTCAATCGCCGGGTTGGTACCCATCAGATCAAGTCCACGCGAGACAATGATCGGCTGGACTGCATCGCTGCCAGAGACCATCAAAGTCGCGATCACAACAATTACCAGACGTTTCACAAAGGGTTTAAAATAGGTCAATATCCTGGCTGCCAATTGGCGGTCAGAGTACTTGCGATCATATTTCTCTTCGTTTAATCCAGCAAAAAAGCCCATAAATCCTTTTTTATCTCGGTAGTTGGAGCATCAAATTCACAACTTCAAAGTTAACCTCTGCTAATATCAGTCATTAAAAATCCTTCGGTACGCATCCGAGGTTTTCATCAAATCATCGTGATTACCCGCAGCGACCAGACGCCCACCACGCAGGACAAGAATTTGATCCGCCCAGCGTATCTGGGAAAGTCTGTGCGTAATAATAAAGGTCGTACGCCCTTTGGCAGCAGCATAAATTGCCCGCTGGATTTTATCTTCGGTTTCAGAGTCAATCGCGCTGGTGGAGTCATCCAAAACCAGAATATGGGGATTGGTGAGGAAAGCGCGTGCTAATGCCAGACGTTGACGCTGACCACCGGAAAGGGTCACTCCCCGTTCACCTATCACTGTTTCATATCCCTCTGCAAACCCCTCAATAAACTCGTGTGCCTGCGCGTTTTTGGCTGCCTGAATAATCTCATCGCGGCTGGCGTCCGGTTTACCAAAAGCAATATTCTGTGCGATTGATTGTGAAAAAAGGAAAATATCCTGTTCGATGATCGAGATTTGCTGGCGCAATACCTCAAGATCCCAATCACGCACATCCACCCCATCCACCAATACCTGCCCACCATTGGTATCATAGGTTCGGTTAATCAGGCGCACCAGTGAAGTTTTTCCCGAACCAGTCTGCCCAACAATCGCTACCGTTTGACCAGGTTTGATTTTAAAATCTATCTTTTCCAGAACCGAAACATTCTCATCATATGCAAAAGTGACGTTTTTGAATTCGACCTCGCCCTGCATGGCATTGCCAAACCCGCCTTTATTCTGATCCAGATCGGTGGTTCGATTGATCAATTCCAGTATTCGGCGTGCACCAGCAACCCCTAAAGAAATTCGTGAATATGCAAACAGGGATGCAAAAACTGGAAAACCCAGCATGGATAATAATCCAAAATAGGAAACCACATCGCCAACCGTTAAGAGGTCCTGACGATACAAGAGCATGGCATGCAATAAACCACCCGCCAGTGCAAAACCAAGCAACAGAAGTGGCAGGAAACGTGCTTCCACATCACCCTGTCGTACCATCTTATCGCGATAATTGGTGACATTCTTGCCAAAACGATCAACTTCCTGGCTTTCCTGTGCGCTGCCTTTGACGATCTCAATGCCATCCAGTGCTTCTGCCAGACGGGTGTTTAATTGACCAAAAGCAGTTCTTACAGCCGTCGTGATAGGACTTAGAGTTGCCAGGTAATGCCACAATGCCAATCCGTATAACACCGTAAAAAGTATTGGTGTGATCAACAAATCAGGATGATAACGGGCTGAAAGCAGTAAAGGCATGATTAAAAAGTTAAGCGATCCAATCACCACATTCCAACCCGGGCTGAACATGTAATTGACTTCACGAACATCATTGGTGGCGCGTGCCATCGTATCCCCTACCGGTTGCAGGTTGTGGAAGGTCATGCTTTTTCCCAACAAGCTGGTATACAACTCGTAACGTACTTCCCGTTCTATGCGTTGAGCGGTAAATTCAAAACCGTAATTCCGTGCTAACTGCAGAATTCCGCGGATCACCTGCGAACCGGCCATCAGCAAAGACAGCTGCCCAAGACGTTTCAAATCAACATTCCCGGAAAGCACCAGATTGAATGCTTGCCCGGTGATTATCGGTACAACTGCCATCATGGCTGCATTTCCGAATGCACCAATCAGGGCTATTAAAATAAAAATCCATTGGCGAATGGTATGCGACCATATCCAGCGGATTGGACTGCGTTTGTCGGTGTTGTAGTGTTCCGGGATGCGAAATTCTGCTAATGCTTGCACAGGGTAAGTATAATATCAAAATGGCTAATGTAAAGAATTGAAATAAATCATGACAAAAAGGGTTGTTTTTCATCATGGTTATTGTGTATAATATTAGTTATTAATTTAAAGAATTTATTGGAGGATTATTATGGAAAAAATGACCCGCCGGGATCTCCTTAAAGCAATCGTTGCAGGCAGTGGTGGTATTGTTGCTGCTGGTTTTTTACCTGAAAAATGGCTAAAGCCGGTTGTGAAAAGTGGGGTGCTGCCGGTACATGCCCAGGCCTCTGCACCGCCAGATTTTATACAAGGTGGTTATTTTGATGGAGATTTTTTAATTGCATTTGCCTTTGTATCATCTCAACCGATTCCTGAGTTCTTTAGAGATAATCATGATCTTTCTTCAGTTAAGAAAATTGGTGTTGAATATCCGGTCGAAGGAAAAGATGTCACTTTGTTTGTTGATGACGTTGAAGAATCAAAGAAAAAAACAGACGAGGATGGATATGTTGAATGGATATTAGAGTGGGATACTCAACAACCTACGGCAATTGATCCAACCAAAGAGACCAAATTAAAATTTGTAATGGTTGATGGTTATGACGAAGTAATTTATCCAGGCTGGGCGTAACTTAGCTGATAGTGGACTATCTTAATAAAATCCTCCCAATGAGATTCATCCAATGGGAGGATTTTTTCTACAAAAGAATAATTTATAATTTTGAATGTAATGTTTTTATTAATAATCTTTGATTGGACCATATAACAAAGTTACTTCACTTATGGTTGCAGAGCAATTACTCCAATTATTGAACCTTTGCGCTCAACTTCAACAATCCGATGAGCTAAGTTCGCGAATCCAACGCGAATCCAAACATATAAACATTTGGGCTGACCTTCCTAGCATAGCTGAAGAGCAAGGTATGGCACCTCTGGTTAATTATCATCTTCGTAAAGCCGGGGTTGTCATTCCGCAAGAGACACAAAGGGAATTAACCGCCCTGGCTTTACGACACAAGTTGATCAACCAGGTGCGTACCAGTACTTTGTTAGAATTAACTCCGAAATTCCAACAGGCAGATATCCCGTTTCTGGTGCTCAAAGGGCTCGCCCTCGCTCACTTGCTCTATCCGTCCCCTGATTTGCGTCCGATGAAAGATATGGATTTTTTGGTGAGACCAGAAGATTGTGATTCTGTCACCCGATTGATGATTGAGAATGGTTTTGTTCAAAAGATTGATAATTTTTTTCACCCCTCAGAGCTTCACTTACCTACTTTTTCAAAAGAAATGGATGGTTTTTCTATCTCCATTGAGATTCATCATCGCTTGCTGCCGATAAAAAATGGTGAATTTTGGGGTTACCTAGAAAAAATCAAATTACCCTACCAAAAATTTTCACTTTCAAATGATGTGATTGTGGAAACAATCAGTAAAGAAGAATTTTTATATCACCTCTGTAAGCACACTTTTTTTTCCTATCACAATCTGGAACCGATGAAAATGATCTGGGTTGCTGATATTTGCAACTTTTCAGAAAAATTTATGAATGCTATTGACTGGGAATTCATTCAATCAAATTTTCCAATCGTCCAACATACTCTGGCAGCCTTACACGAAATTTTTCCACTATCGGATAAATTGCTAAAAGTAGGGAATATAAATCCAAGCCAATTTGGTGAGAAGAATATCCGTACCTATCAAGGATGGCCCGGGATTCCTTTGAGAGATGTTAAAAAACAAGATTATTGGCAATGGTTAAAAGACACTGTTTTTCCCTCTGGATGGGTCTTATTTTTGTATTATGGAAATGGTCCCTACAAGGCTAAATGGTACAATTGGTTGAAACATATTGCGAATCTCCTAGCCATAACAAAACAACATATGAAGATTCGTTTTAATACCAAAAATAACTAATAACGCAGGAGCTCTCTCCCATGGAAGATAAAAAACCCCTTCGTAATCAGGACTTTCGCCTTGAAAAAATGGACGACGAACTATTACTATTCAACCCCAAGTCAACCAATATCCTGTATTTAAATGAGACTGCTTCTCTGATTTGGCAACTGTGTGACGGTCAACGCAGCGTGCATGATATGGTTTCGCTTCTGACTGAAACCTTTCCTGAAGCTGGTGCCAGCATTAAGAAGGACGTTGAGGATACCATTGCTCTTTTTAAGAAAAATGGAGCCATTTCCCTGGCATGAAATCTAAGGGGAAAAGGATCATCCAATATGCCGGGAACGCAGTTCGCCTGGAATATAATGATCCCGCGGTGGAAGAAATCCTCGATTCCATTATCTATCCTATTCACTCATCCACAATCGATAAACTCATTGCTCACTTTCGAATTGAGATAAAAAAAGACCCAGACCAGGAATATCAGCTTTTTCTGGATAATAGCCAGATTTTCAAAAGTAAGAATAATATTGACTTTGCTGAAATGCTATTAAGTAAAGTTTGTTATCAACTTGCGTTTAACAGCCAAGATGGGATGCTCTTTCATGCCGCTGGACTGGGACACAAAGATAATGGGATCATGGTACCTGGAGGTATCGGGTTTGGCAAAAGCACCTTTACTGCCTGGATGGTCTCGCAGGGATATGATTATTTTAGTGATGAATTTGTTTATTTTCCCTGGGAGACGGATGAAATGCATTCGTTTAACCGGCCACTTCATTTAAAAAGACCTTCTCGAAACGTCTTAAGTCATTTGATTGATTATGATACACCGGGGGAATTACTGAAAGTGGGCAGCCATTCCGATCTTATCCATCCAAACTTGATCAGAACAGACAATCATTATTATCAGCCACCTGTTTGGCTAATCCTCTTTCCGCGTTATCAAGCCGAAAGTGCTCTCCAGTGGAAGGAATTAACCCCAGCTGAAACCGGACTGGAATTGATGCAGTGTCTGATAAACGCCCGCAATTTACCTGGTCATGGCTTTGGAGAAATCACCAGACTGGCAAGAAAAATCAGAGGAATACAATTCACATATTCATCATTCGAACAGATCGAAAAACCAATCAAAGATATATTAAAATCTCTGTAATCATTTCAGTCTTTTGTAATAATATCTGCTTTTATCAAACTCTTTAATCAAGATTTTGGTAAGATTTACATAAACTGGGGTGAGCCAGATCGATTGGAATTAAATTTCCTAATTGGTTAATATCACACAAATTTCCAAAGAAGCATAAAATAATAATATGATTAAGTCAATTTATTATTTAAATGGTGAAACTCGAACGGATCTGAATCAGGAAGAGATCCGTTCAATAATTGAAAGCAATCTGGGAGTACTTTGGGTGGATCTGGTAGAAACCCCGTACGGGGAGAGTGAAAAAATACTTCTGGAATTATTTGGTTTTCATCCACTGGCAGTATCGGATGCGCTGGATGAGGTGCATGTTCCACGCGTGGATGACTGGGGTGATTACCTCTATTTAGTTATTCATAGTATTCAATTTAATCAAAGTCAAGAAGATCCATTGCAGACATTTGAATTGGATGTTTTCTTGAGCAAACATTATCTGGTCACATATCAAAATAATAATATTCCAGTGATAGATAAAGTTCGAAAGAATCTTGAGCGCGATTCTCGCTTTTTGCAACGTGGCGCGGATCACTTGTTTTATAAAATCGCTGATGATCTGATAGCGGAGACTATGCCAGTGGTTGATCAGATGGATGATGCGATAGATCAAATCGAGGACCGTATGTTCAATAGCTCCGACCGGGTGCTATTGGAGCAAATATTTTCTCATAAACGCTCATTGTTACACATGCGTAGAATCTTGATGCCCCAGCGCGAGGTTTTTAACAAACTTGCACGTGGGGATGACCAAGTCATCGATAAACAGGAACGGGTGTTTTTCCGGGATATTTATGATCATCTTGTGAGGTTATATGATATTTCCGAAAGCCTGCGTGATTTGATCAGCGGGGTATTGGAGACATATCTGTCTGTAATTAACAACCGAATGAATGATGTGATGAAGACATTAACCATTATAACTACAATTTTTATGCCAATCTCATTTCTCACGGGCTTTTTTGGAATGAATTTCTTTGCAGCTGATCCCCCTTTTTCAGCCTGGACTTCTCAACCAGTCTTAATCATTATCCTGAGTATTTTTATTTGTCTTCCTATAGGAATGTATATCTGGATGCGCAGCCGCAAGTGGATGTAAAAAGAGGTGAACCAATGAATAATAAAAAATTATCTGCCAATGCTCTTCGGGTTCAGGCTGCCCTGGCAGTATTTGGCTTGGCTTTGTCAGTGGTAGAGTTTCCTGATTCTACCCGAACAGCACAAGATGCAGCTGCTGCGATAGGATGTAAAGTCGAGCAGATTGTCAAATCACTGATATTTCAACGCCAACCCAGCGGAAGACCGATCCTGATCACAGCCAGTGGTGGTAATCGCGTGAATGAAAAACGCATTCAAGAAATTATTGGGGAGAAAATCCTACGTGCTGACGCGAATTTTGTGCGTGAAGTGACGGGATATCCAATCGGTGGTGTCCCACCGCTCGGACACAGCCAAAAAATCGATGCAATTATTGATCAGGATTTACTGCAATATGAAGAAATCTGGGCAGCTGCCGGAACACCAAACGCTGTTTTTCGATTGGAACCTGAACAACTGGTTTTGGTTACCCAGGGACAAGTGAAAAATATTACATAATCTTCGACGAACTTACCTATGTGGAATTTCTAATTAGTTGATATATTAATCGCCTGGAACAATGATCACATTGGTGCTAATTTTTTGAAACAACGCATATCCCAGGTAAAGCAGTGGAAATATCAAAGACAAATATGCAAATTCCGAGCTGTTGAAAAGTATAATCATCACCAACAAGACAAAATAGACCAATGCCAGACTTTTTACCAATCTAACTTTGCCTGGGGTGCTGAAGGAAACAAATTTAATCGGTACAAACACCAGCATAGCAAGAATAATCAGGATGATTCCATTAATCATTTGTGACCAATCAAAAATAAACAAATACACAACAACCAGGTTCCAAAAATTTGGAAATCCTGTAAAATAACCATCATCCGTTTTTGCCCCAGATTGACAGAACCCATATACCGCAGAGAGTAACACAACTGGCAGGATTAAAAACAAATTTCCATTGATCAATTCAAAATGCCAGATAAAAAAGACCGGGATAAAAGCATAATTGAGGTAATCTGTTATGTCATCCAATTTCCTGCCATCAAAGCCAGGTGTCCATAAAGAGACATTATACTTGCGGGCAAATGTTCCATCGGTGGCATCAATGACAAGTGCTATACCAAGCCATAAAAATGCCAGTTTTGCATTATTAGCTACTATTGCTGCTAAGGCTAGAAAACCTGTGATCAATCCTAAACTTGTATAAAAATGAACCGACCAGGCACGGATTTTTAACCAATTCAAACGCTGCCATGAATCCATTTTACCTCTTTGTTTTCGTCAATTTTGGAAGCCTGTGTAAATTCTCACATACCCCAGGATTCAAATTTTACCAGTAATTCTTTTTTTTTATTTAATTCAGACATCCAGATAGATATCCTTCATAATTTCTTTCTGATCGTCCCCCATCGCTCTAGCCTGGTTTAATAATTTTCCATATTCAGATGTTTTAGTATTAATTTCACCCAGTGACGCTTTAAATAGCTGTTTTTTTTGATTATCATCCATCAATAATATTGAAAACAAAAATTATTATAAAAAATCTGGTATGGTATTGTGAGAAATTCATTTATAAAAATATTCCATTTTTTATAAAGCTATACAATACGCTCAAAACACTTGTATTTATTCGATTTTTCAACTATAGTAAAAATGGTTCAGGCGTGAAGTCTGATGCAAGCTTTCCAGGATAATACCTGGTACAGATCAATTTTTTAGAGAAGGAGATATTCCATGGATTTTGAAGGCTATTGTGTAAAATGTCGTGCAAAGGTTCAGGTAAAAGCTGGAACCGTAAAAGTATCTGAAAATGGTCGCAAGATGGTGCAGGGTGTCTGCCCGAAATGTGGAACGAAAGTAACCCGTTTCTTGCCAAGTAAATAATCAATTATCAAAAGTTATCCAACAAGGTGAATTTGAGCAAATCACTCAAATTCACCTTGTTGGTTTAAATTGATCTATTGGATTGTTGTGAAACTACTTAAGAAATTTGTTGAAATTGGATTCGTAAAAATCTCACAAGCAGGTAGTGGTTTAAGATCCTTACCTGCAAAAATTGTGTATTTTGTTTCATAATTTAATGGATTTTGTGGCATGATGGTGACAGTATCTTGAAAATAAACAGTATTCTCAAATTTGATCGTTGCCTGAATTCTTTTTGGTGGGGGACACGTGTTACTATTATCAAATTCACACAAGACAATTCTATCCATACTTCCATAAATAAATGATGTAGCATCCATTGATTGATTAAATCTGACAACTGGTTGAATATTTACAGAAACATTCGTGCTACCTGAGGTTGGGTTAAAAACTACAGTTATTGTTATGGGTGGATTTGTTGTATTACATGCAGCATTTGTTGCAGTTGCGGTTGGACTTGGGGTATAAGTCAATGTAGGAGGAATTGGCGTGAAAGTCAAAGTTGGGGGAATGGGTGTGAAGGTCAATGTTGGGGGAATAGGGGTAAAGGTATAAGTTTGGGTGGGGGTCAATGTATGAGTAGCTGTTGGTGTGTTTGTCCATGTATCCGTAGGAGTAAATGTAGGTGTATTGGTTGGTGAATTGGTTCTTGTTGGGGTATTTGTTTGTGTGGGAGGCAGCGGTGTCAATGTAGAAGTTGGCGTATATGTTGGGGGTAACCATGTATTTGTTCGTGTTGGTACTAATGTTGGCGAGACCGTATGGGTAGGCGTTCTGGTCAAGGTCGCTGGAGGCGTAATTGTTGGGGGTAATAATGGATTGGTCCCAGTAATTGTACTCGTCTGAGTTGGGGATCTGGTTGGCGTGATGATTAATCCTGGTTGAGTTGATGAAGGGATTGTACTCGTAATATAAGGATTTGGCCCCAATATTGAGATTGATGTTTCTGCTGAACCTGGAATACCTTCCAATATACCTGGTGTAGTTGTAGTTGCTTCCACCAAAGGCGAACCATCTGGATTTGTGTTGATTACTCCTGGTTGTATTTCACTATATTGAGGAACCTGTTGAACCAATTGTTTTTCTAATTGTAGGATTCGTGCTTCTAATTCTTCCTGAGAAATATTTTGATCATGTAAAATTTCCCAAAGGATTGATAATTTCACGCCAGGGAAATTATTGTCAATAAAATCATCACTATAGTCAGCCCGTTCTACGGCATGAATAGCCATCTGGACTTCGAGAATTTCTTTCGTTTTAGCATCCATGAATGGTAATAAACTACTAACAAGAATGGACAGAATAATAAAAAAAATAATAAATGATGCTAATTGTAGTAAATTGATTTTTTTGATCTTTTCTCTGAAAGGTAAATTCATTTTGTAATTCTTTTATAGCTTACTTAATCATTTCCATGAATAATTTTGAAATTTCCGGATCAAAATGAGTGCCAATACCCTCTTTCATGATCTCAATTGCCTGTTCCTTACTCATAGCTTTTCGATAAACTCGATCGCTTGTAATGGCATCCCAAACATCAACCATTGCAAAGATCCTCGCTTCAATGGGAATTTCTTCCCCCTTTAAACCGCGTGGGTATCCTTTTCCATCCCAACGTTCATGATGACAATAAGGAATAGGAAGGGATGGCACGAGAAAATGAATATCTTTCAACATTCCATAGGCATAATTTGGATGGTTTCGCATGATCACCCACTCTTCATCCGTTAATTTTCCGGGTTTATTTAAAATTCGATCCGGAACTCCCATTTTGCCGATATCATGGAGGATTGTGCCACGCCGGATATGAACAATTTTTTCTTCCTCAATTCCTAAAGCTCTAGCAATTCGTTCCATTAGCTCAAGTACACGATCAGTGTGTCCCTTGGTCTCTTCATTCCTGAGATCAAGTGCCCTTGTCCAGCCTTCCAAAGTACTATCATACGATTCAATGATCTGATTTTTGGAATCCCTGATACTGCTGACCATTTGATTGAATGTGTTTGCCATTACAGCCAATTCATCCTTACTGGAAGTTTGTACTTTTACATTAAGATCACCATCCATCACCTTTTTGGATGCACTCACCAATTCTAAAATTGGTTTTGTAATCAAGTAAGATAAATTCAGACCAATGATGATAACAAGGATAAATAACAATCCAGCCAGTAAAGTGATCTGAATTCTGGTTACATTGGTTGTACTGACCAGGAAAGATTCTCCCAAGGCTATCCCTATTACTCCCAGATCATCCCATCCCCGTACTTCCCAGGCAGCAAATAATTCACGATATCCGATATTTCTAATCATCAATCCGCGACTGTTTGAAAGAACAATACTGGATTTGTCCTGATTTTGAATTATATTTTCGACCAATGTTGTATCCACTTCACTGGGAGTGGGAAAAGTGCTTGCAAGAACATTCCCTTCAAAATCATAAATGGTAATTTGAGCAAGAGTCTCTTCTCGTAATTGTTTTACCAGGTCAGTTAATGGTTTACCTACCAGAATCACCCCAACCATTTTACGATCATCAGATAAAACCGGTCCAGCTATATAAAAATAGATGCCTTTTTCAGTTTCCATGTATCCTGTAAATTTATTGCCTTGATCATCCGAAACTCCATTTAACACCGATTGGACAAATGGTTGATCCAAAAAAATGCTTTGCCCACCACTGGCAAACTCATATTCCTCAATATTTCCACCTTCCAAATGGCGAGCTGAGAGGATTAGATTACCTTCCATATCGAGAAAAACAACTGAAGCTTGACGATTATTTACCACTGTGCCAAATGTCAATTCCCGCAGCGTTTCTGGTTCACTATTTTGTACTGCTTCAGAAACACCATTACTATAAGCCAATAATCTTAGTACTTTGAGCATCTGATCTTCTTCAACAACCATTCTTTCAGAAGCTAAAATTCCTGCTTCCAATAACTGATTGGTAAAGCGTTCTTCGATCGTATCAAAAACCACCCTGGTTACTACAAAAGCTGCTCCAATAACCAGAATCACACCCAGCATCAGGTAAGGTAAAGTAACTTTTTCTTTAATATTTAACGGAAGATTATTGAATGTTTTCGAAACTGATGAAGAAATATTCATATTTTTTCCAGGCTTATGAAAATCTGTTTTGAAGGATAAATGCCCCCGTATTAAAGTGGGAAATGGAAATTTATTAACTTATCCCTTAATTTCCAAATCATTATGTTTTTAAATGAATATCTAATGTTATTAGGGGAGTCTATAATTATTTTATAATGAATATCAAAATTTGTCTCCTATTGTAAGATAGTAATAAAATTACTCTGTACCCTGCCCCCTAAAGGTTTGGAATAGGAAGAACAATCCGGATGGACAACGATTTGATTACCAGCAAACAGAGTATATCGAATTCCTTTTTCCAATGGTTGTAATGGATAAATATTTACCCAATCATTCCGATACATAACTGATAGTATTTCAACGCGCGCCGGGATTTCTGTACCATTTCGACAGGAATTGGAACTATCACTTACTTTTTGACAGATAACAATATGATTAGCATCGCCATATGTCAGAGTACTGGCATTCATAGATTGGTTAAAAACTATCACCGGGCGAATATTCAGCGGTACATTTATACTGCCGTCCGCTGGCCACATAAATTGCAACATGCTACCTTGTAGGGTTACATTACAGGTAGCAATGGTAACAGTCGGTGTAGGTGTAAAAGTGAAGGTTGGTGTCATAGAAGGGATTTGGGTAGGTGTTGAGGTGAATGTTGGTGTAAATGTCATTGAAGGCGTTCCACTGCTCGTCCAGGTTGGTGTAACAGTGTAAGTTGATGTAGCTGTCAAAGTGAATGTAGGGGTGGAACTACTAGTCAAAGATGGTGTCAGAGTTAATGTCGGTGTCAGGCTGTTGGTTAACGATGGTGTGAGTGTGAAGGTCGGTGTCAGGCTGCTGGTCAACGATGGCGTCAACGTGAATGTGGGTGTCAGGCTGCTGGTCAACGATGGCGTCAATGTGTAGGTTGGTGTCAGGCTGCTGGTCAACGATGGCGTCAACGTGAATGTGGGTGTCAGGCTGCTGGTCAACGATGGCTTCAACGTGAATGTGGGTGTCAGGCTGCTGGTCAATGTTGGCATCAGGGTGATGGTCGGAGTCCAGGTATTTGCAAATGTTGGTCTATTTGTAGGTTGTATTGTACTGGTACTGGTGCCCGTAACCGGGATAATAGAAGGAATAAATGGATTGGTTGCCGTTTGGGTAAAAGTGCTTGTGTTGGTGATTGTTGACGAAGGAATCATTGCTGAAGTATTCGTCGCAGATGACTGACTGACTGGTTCAGTGGAAACTGGATTATTATTTACCAATTCTTCTTCAGTTGGAACTATTGGGTTTGTCGCAAGAGGTACAGGCTGTTGTAATTGCTCTACCACCTGGGAAACACGCTCATCTAAAACCTCTTCACCTTGGCCATTCGCCTCCAGATCACTTAAGACCTCTTTAACAATTGACAGATCGACACCAGGAAAAACAAACTCCTCCACCCCATCGGCATAATTTGCTTCTTCAATGACTGAAATTAACACAGGAATTTGAATAAATTGTTCTTTATCAAAATTAACGACTGTCGAAACGGTACTGATCACCACACTTGATATAATTACCAAACTAAAAACAATGGAACTGATCCAATATAGATTGTGAAGCAAAAAACCAGATTTAATTTTTAAAAACATCTATGTGGTCTCATCTTCAATAATTAGTTAGTTACAAACCAACTCAAGGAATCTTTCAGCAATTCCCGGATCAAAATGGGTGCCGACTTCTTCTCGGATCGTTTGAACGGCTTGTTCCCTGGTCATAGCATCGCGATATGGTCTATCTGTAGTGATTGCATCCCAGGCATCTATCAACGCAAAAATGCGCGCTTCCAATGGTATTTCTTCCCCTTTCAATCCTCGTGGATATCCACTTCCATCCCAATGTTCATGATGACAATAAGGGATGGTCATAGCTGGTTTTAAGAACTCAATATCCTTTAACATCTCACAGGCGTACACCGGATGGAGCTGCATAATTTCCTGCTCCTCGTCGGAAAGGGAAAATGGTTTATTCAAAATCATGTCTGGAATTCCCATTTTGCCAATGTCGTGTAATAAAGCACCTCGACGAACATCATCCATTCTGGATTCATCAATTCCCAACGTTTTTGCTGATTTCATCATCAAATCCAATACCCGGTCGGTGTGACCTTTGGTCTCCTCATTTCGATATTCCAGTGCTTTTGACCAGCCTTCCAATGTGCTGTCATATGATTCCATAATCTTATTTTTAGAGTCACGCATACTTTCAATCATCTGATTAAAATTCTCAGTCAATAGGGCTAATTCATCTTTACTGACTGACTTCACCTGAATATTAAGGTTGCCATCCTTAACTTCTTTGGACGCATTTACCAGTTCCATAATCGGATGTGTAATTAAAATAGAAAGATTAATTCCAAACATAATCACCAACAATAACAGCAAACCTGTCATCACTGTGATTTGAATGCGGGTGACCTTCGTTGTACTTACCAGGAACGACTCCCCTAATGCCACACCAATGATACCTAATTCATTCTCCCCGCGGACTTCCCAGGACGATAACAATTCACGATAACCAATATTGCGAATATTGAGATCACGGCTATCGGAACGGATAAAACTCGCATTTGATTGATTAAGCAGAATATTTCGAACTTCCTGATCAGACAAATTGGTCGGTGAAGTAAAGGTGCTGGCCATAATACCACCCTGAAAATCATATAAAGTGATCTGGGCTAATGTTTCTTCTCGAATTTGACTGACCAGAGTAGATAATGGCGTACCAACCAAAATAACACCAACCATGTCATTATCAGAAGAATATACAGGACCTGCTACGTATAAATAATCCCCTAGATCCGTTTTTATATGACCTGCAAACTTATTTCCGCGTTCATCCTGTTGTTGTAATATCGCCCTTTGAACAAATCCCTGGTCAGCAAAAATATTTTCACCACCAGTTGTGAAGTTGTAATCTTCCACATTTCCACCAGTACGATGGTGAATGGATAGGACTGTGTTCCCATTGACATCTAAAAATTCAACTACCTCTTGCTGGTGATTGAGAATTGTTCCAAAAGTTAAGGTTCGTAATGTCTCGGGATCACTTTTTGCTAATGCAGCTGGGACGCCATTACTATATGCCAATAATCGCATCACTTTCAACATCTGGTTTTCTTCTTCCACCATTCTGGAAGAAGCCAGACTTCCTGCTTCGATTAATTGGTTGGTAAAGCGTTCTTCAACGGTATCAAAAACCACCTGTGTGACCACATAAGCTGCCCCAAACAACAAAATAATCGAGAGAAACAGATAAGGCAAGGTTACTTTCTCCCGAATATTGAGGGGCAGCTTGTTAAAAGCTTTTGAAAATGTCACCGTAAGGTTCATCCGCGCTCACTTTCCACGCACAAAATTGCATAAACCTATAGGTGCAAGTTTATTGCCAGCTATCAAATTTGTAAGGTTTTTTACCAGAGTTGACTAGATGGTATTTAAAAGAACCCGTTAGTATCAAACATTTGAGGAATTAATAAAAATAAATATCATCTAATAAATTGAGTTGCGAGGTATTATTTCCAGGCATCTCCGACAACAACAATCTGATTGTAAATGGTTGAAAAGATACGAATTTTTATATTTCAAAAATATCTGACTTATAATTGGTTGATATCAATACGAAATACTAATAAAGATAGATATGACAGGCAGTAAAAATCAAATTGGATCAAAAAAAGAAATCATTCAATCCTTTATATTTTGTTTTGGATTGATCTTATTTTTTTTGATTGCATTATCCATTTTTGTCATTTTTTTTCTGCCTTATGATCAAACTGCTTACTTCCTCAATCATCTCGCGACCGATGGACAATTAGAAAGTTTTACTCCAGCTCGATATAAGATCGTTCAGATTCCGATCTTACTTCTGACCGGGGTAATTATGATTATCTCTGTCTACGGGAAAATCCGATTTCAACAAACGAAGATTTTTTTGAATAATAGTGCAACTGCTTTCTCCAGATTGATAAAAGATTTTCTACCCAGCTGGAAGAGATTAATCATTGACTGGATGTCCTATTGTGACCGCAAGGTCTGTCTGTCCCTGTTGGCTTTATTGGTTGTGTCATTTCTGATGCGGATTTTCTTAATCTATCGACCGATGGGGCACGACGAAGCCTATACGGCTGTTGTTTTTGCTTTTGAACCTCTCTCAAATGGATTATCTGATTATCATTTTCCGAATAACCATGTTTTTCATACCTTTTTGGCTCATCTGACATACAAACTTTTTGGTCCTGTTGAATGGGCTGTCCGAATGCCAGCATTTATCGCCAGTGTTTTATTGGCTCCCTTCGGCTTTATTCTCGCTAAACGCTGGTATGGAGAGCGTGTGGCCTGGTTATCAGGCATTTTGATCGCTGTACTACCGGATACAATTCATTATGCTGTCAATGCCCGTGGCTATTCGCTCATGGCTCTTTTTACGCTGCTTACTTTTATCCTGGCACTCTACACCCGACAACATAAAAACCAGGCTGCCTGGTTTTTAATGATGATTACCGGCGGATTGGGTTTCTACACCTTGCCAATAATGGCTTACCCGCTGGCAATTATCTATTTCTGGCTGGGATTATCCTGGATATTAAAATTATATAGACAGGATTATTCAAAAATCAGTTTTCTCTTTCACATCATCATAACCGGGATCAGTACCGCAATTTTTGGTATGGTTCTTTACACACCAATTATTTTGAATTGGGGAATCAAAAGTTTGTTTGCAAATCCTTACGTCTCCGCTATGGATCAGACCCTTTATTCACAAACAATTCTTTCAAGGTTTTCTGAATCCTGGTTGGTTCTGAACCAGGGTGCCGTTCCTGGATTTGGATACATTCTGGTGGCAGGTTTTATTCTTTCCATTATTTTCCATTGGAAAATCAGTCAGGACAAAATTCCGATTTCTTTTGTCAGTTTAATAACCATCGCCTTATTGCTGATAATCATGCGTCCAAATGTCTTCAACCGTACCTGGCAATTTTTTTACCCTCTGGCATCCATCTGGGTTTCTGCAGGATGGATCGCACTCGCTGATGCAATTCTTCGTTTTACCAAAGTCAAGAATGGGATGATATCTGTCACTATCACCGGAATGTTTGCCCTGTTGTTTTTCATTAATGGGTTCACCTATTTGCAGGATCAAATACCTAAAAGTGCCGAAGGAATTGGTTATATCGAGCGAGCGAGTGTATACGTAATGGATCTATTAACCCCTGAGGATATCGTGATTATTACTGCGGTTGACGATGCCCCGATGTGGTATTACTTTGAAAAATATGGATTTGAGAGAGATTTCTTTTCAAGGGTTCGACCATTTAAGCATGCATATATTATCGTGACCTGGTCAGATAATCAAACAGTAGAGCAGGTGATTCGCGAGCGAGGACCTGATCCTGGATTTTTCGATATGGACACGAAAGAAAAAATCACTACAATCAATTCGCTGGACATTTACAGAATCAAGGCAAATGATGCTGTAATTGAAAGTGTTTATGGAAACTAATAATCCTACCGTTAAAACCAATTTTCCCATTTTCTATTGACATATCTTCTTTACTCTGTATAATAGGGGAAACTTATCCCCTGAAAGGGTTACAACTGAATTTACTGATGCACAACTCTGCCCTCTTTATCCTTATTGCTTATTATCTTATCTCCTTCATTATTATGAAGCAAATAAATAAGCTTTGGGATGGCAGAATCAGGCAAATGCCTGCATAAATAACAAAAAGAGTTACAAACAAAAGCCACCCAAAGAGGTGGCTTTTTGTTATCAAATCGCAAGGAGAAATTGAGCAACTACGGAAAAGTATCAAAGGAGGTCTCCAGAAAAATTCACCCAACTGTTTTGTTTGTTTCACTCATTAATATATTTTAAGAAGGAGAAATCATTATGTCTGAAGAATCTGTAGAAATGAATTTAGTCAATTCCCAACGGAAACCAATCCTGACAGCCCGTCAGGTTGGCGTGGCCGCTGCCTTTGGGGGAGCTGCACTTGCCCTGGTATTAGCCGGTGTAACAATTCCCATTCCGGGAACACCCATCGTCACAGACCCACGTGAAATTTTTACCACCATCGGAGCCTCACTAACCGGACCTATGGGTGGAATTGTGATCGGCTTACTGGCAGGTATCGCCGAACCCGGTATCCCTCTCGCCAGTCTTCTGGCACACGTCGTTGGTGGTGTATTCAGTGGTGTCGTTTATAAGAATTTCAGCTGGCGACTGAGAAACAACAAAGTTGTGAGTTTGGCTGCCTGGGCTTTACAAGTCGTGCTTTATTACATGCTAATTGTGGTTCCATTGTTTGCTGTTGGATTGGTAGTATTTTATCCCGATCCGGAATATGGTAGTTTCTTTGCCTTTTTAGGAGCAATCGAAGTAGGTGCTTTACCTGAAATTGTTCTGACTACTGTCGTTACTACTATTATTATGGCTGCTTTGCCAGAACGGTTCAGACGTCCACTCTGGTAAATTGCAGCATTTCACATCATTACAGCCTGTTCCAGACTGCTTCAAATTATAGCAATTTGGAACAACATAAATAGAATTGTAACTTCTCAATAACTCGGGTTTTCAGGTGTTTTTGGCGGAATTGCCTGCCAAAAACACCCTGACCGCTTTCATGAAAAGTTACACGGAAAGCAATTATGCCTTATCCTATTGAATTCAAAAATGTTTCGTTCTCATATGCAGAAAGTAATACGCTTGCGATCAAGAATATATCATTGACAATCACGCCTGGCGAAATTGTACTGATTACCGGACCGGCGGGTAGTGGAAAAACCACATTATGTTCCTGCATCAACGGATTGATTCCGCATTACCATGAAGGTAATTTGACAGGTGATGTTCTGGTTGGCCCTTACAACACACGCAAAGCCCGAGTTGGCGGACTGGCATCGCTGGTTGGGATGGTCTTCCAGGATCCTGAAAGCCAGTTGGTGACCAATAGTGTGCTGGATGAAGTCGCTTTTGGACCTGAAAATCTGGGGGTGGGACGCGATGAGATAAATCACCGGGTTGTCGCTGCTTTACAAGCCACCCGTCTGACTGGATATGAAAACCGTGAACCACATAATCTTTCGGGGGGTGAACAGCAAGCCTGTGTGATCGCGGCGACTTACGCTATGCATCCGGAAATTTATGTGATGGATGAACCACTGGCTAACCTCGACCCGGCAGGACGTGCTTATATCCTGCAACTGGTTGTTCATGTGGCAAAACAACGCGGAAAAACACTGGTTATTGTGGAACATGCCCTTGAGGAAACACTGCCACTGGTTGAACGATTGATTGTGATGGAGAATGGACAGATCATACGCGATGCCCCCACCCATGAAGTGCTGGCACAGGGAGATATTCCGCATGTTTTCAAACGTCCGGATATTTTACGATTGGCTGAAAGATTCCAGTTACCGAATTTAACCCTCACACCTGTCCAATTTAACAAAGCATTGAGACAAAAATATTCACTCAATCAAGCAGCAACAAAACATGTACATAATGGTCACAAATCGGATTCCGAGACTGTGATTGAGTTCAAGAATGTAAGTTTTTCATACAACAGTGAAAAAGAAGCACTGCATAACGTAAATCTCAACATTAAAACCGGTGAACTGGTCGCTATTCTTGGCCGAAACGGATCCGGAAAAACCACACTGGTGCGGCATGTAATTGGCTTGCAACAACCCTCTCAAGGAAGCGTAGTGGTCAATGGAAAGGATGTCGCTTCCACACCTACCCATATTCTGGCAAGGGATGTTGGTTTTTGTTTTCAGAATCCAAATCATCAGATCGTCTCTTTTACCGTACGTGATGAGATGACATTCGGACTGAAAACGCACAATATTGATCCAGGTAAATTCGAATCCAGGATTCTGGAAGCACTCAAAATTGTTGATCTGACAGATAAAATCGATAGCGAGGTGTTTGACTTGGGCAAAGGCCAGAAACAACGATTGGCGTTGGCTTCGGTACTAACCCTCAAACCCAAAATCCTGATTATCGACGAACCCACAACCGGTCAGGATCCGGAAATGATTGATGAGATTTTCGCAATTATAAAACGACTCAATGACCTTGGTACAACTATTCTTCTAATCACCCATCGGATCGATTATGCGGCCATGTTTGCCAAACGAGCTGTCGTATTACAGCATGGAAAAATTGCATATGATGGTGCTGTCAGCGAATTGTTGATTGACCACGAGTTAATGGCAGACAATTCTCTCGAACTTCCTGAGCTCACAAAATTAGCTGTTCAATTATCAGAGTTTGGGATTCCACCCTGGACCGTCAGATATGATGAAATGAATTCCTATCTTGAGGAAATTGTGGAGGTGCAAAATGGCAATTGAGTATCAGAAAGGCAATTCACTACTGCACAATCTTGATGCCCGCACAAAATTGTTAATGTTTATTGGGATCACAATCGCATCTGTGGTTATTATGGATCCCGTATTAATGGGATTATTGTTTTTGTTGATTTATTGGTTAGGAATAAAAGCGATTGATCGACAATTATTAAATCAAAATTTACGAGTACTTGTGGTGATTTTTCTCACCTTTTCATTCTTTCAAATTCTCTTTTTTACACCGAAAGATGCACATTTTCTCTTTTTTCTAATTCCATTTAAACAATGGATTCCCGTCACTGTCGAAGGACTCATTCGGGGTGTCGCAGTATTTTTCCGATTCTTCAGTGTTGTTCTGGCGGTCCACCTGATGTTATATAGTACTCCCCCGGTCGAATTGGCTTTAACCATCACTGAAAAGGGGAAACGAAAAATCTCCATATCTGACATTGGTACATCCATGGTGATCGCATTGGTTTTGATGGTGGTTACCTTACCATTAATTTTAAACAATCAGACAATTGTATGGCTGCCAAATCCAATTTTTCAAACCATGTTCATGCTGATTGCCTGCTTTTTGGTAGCTTTTCTGGCACAACGATTGGTAACAAAGGGTTTACCGCCTGAAATGGGACTGGCTTTGACATTGGGTTTTTCAACCGTTGGATTATTGACCAAACAAACACAAAAGATAACTGATGCGCAGAAAGCCCGTGGGTATGATGTAAAACCTAAGAATCTGGTTCGACGGGTACAGGTGTTAACGGCATTATTGATTCCGATCTTTCTTGCCACGCTCGAACGTTCACAGGATATCTCGATTGCCATTTTATCCCGAGGATTTGACTACAATATCAGCAAACGGACTTTTCGCCGTCAATTTAAATTCAACAAAATGGATTACCTGTTTATGATCGGTATTCTTATCATCATCCTGTCTGGTTTAATGCTCAACCATTTCCAACTTGGAAACCTGACAGAACAATTCGTTTTTTATCTGATGAATTAATAGGAGATTTATTATGACAAAGATAGTGAGTCGCTCTCAAGTATTCTTTTCCTTTCATGCTGATCTTGAACCCGTAATGCACATTCAGCAGGGGGAAGAAGTTGTTATGGAAACGCATGATTGCTTTGAAGGACAAATTAAAAATTCAAATGACCTGATTGATGTGCTCGATTGGGAACATGTCAACCCGGCAACCGGTCCGGTTTATATCGAAGGAGCAAAACCAGGCGATGTCCTGAGGGTTGATTTGCTGAAAATGGAGATTGGCGACCAATCCATCATGGTAACAGTACCTGGTGAAGGTGCATTGGGGGATGTGATTAGCGATATGGAAACCGTTCTGCTTAAACTTGATGGAAAAGAGGTTGTTTTCAAAGATAAGATCCGGATTCCCAAAAAACCAATGATTGGCGTGATCGGGGTTGCACCAGCCAGCGGAGCAGTTCCCAATGGGACGCCCGGAGCCCATGGCGGAAATATGGATTGTACCCTCATCACAGAAGGTGCCAGTCTTTATTTCACAGTGGGCGTGGATGGTGCTTTATTTGGAGCCGGGGATTTTCATGCAGCCATGGGTGACGGGGAGGTTGTGATCTGTGGGGCTGAAACACCAGGTGAATTTCGTTTTCGTGCCCAGGTTGTGGAGTCACTCAAAGGTTTGCCAACCCCTTTCCTGCGCAATGGCGATGTGGTTGCCGTTATCGTATCTGCACCAACGCTTGACGAAGCTGCCAGTGGTGCTACGCATGCCATGGCACGATTTTTGACAGAATTCGTGGGCTTATCAGTTAATGATGCCGGCATGTTGATGAGCCTTGTTGGAGAACTAAAATTCTGTCAGGTAGTTGACCCTGAAAAAACTGTCCGCTTTGAATTTCCGTTGTATGTTCTGGACCAATACGGCTTCCAAATGGACTAACGTTTGGTCTGCTGTTCATTCAGCCAAAATGAGTTTCCTCTACTTTTTTCATTTCCCTCCGAAACAACTACTCCCTGGAAATTCCAGGGAGTAGTTGGGTTAACCAGAGGTTTCTTTCTTTGCCACAACTGTAAATAATGTATCTGTTTTTTTCACCGGTTCGAAGGTAAATTCACTGTACAGTTCTATATCCTTGAATCCAGCCTTTTTGAACAGGTCACGTGCTTGATCCTGGGTATACGAGCGGGTAGCAGGAGAGCGCTGATGCAATTCCTGACTGACGACCTGATCTGCGATAATCAGTTGGTAAAGGTCTTCAGTGCGTTCACACTCCTCCTCAGGTTCAAACCAGGAACGGGCTATGCGTCGATACGTTTTTCCCTCTCGCAGATCCGTAGCTGTTTTTTCCACTTCCGAAAAGTACGGATCTCCAGATTTCCATAAGGTCATTATGGAAGCGGCGAGAATTCCTCCCGGAAGCAACAGGTCATACAAATATTTTAACCCTTTAACAGCCATAACTGGATCAATGATCAATTGAATACTGCTGGAAGGTATTAGAATCACCTTATATTTGCGTGGAATTTCCAAAGTTTCCAGATACTGTTCGAACAAATTCGGGGTAACACCTAGTTTGCTGGCTTTTCGTCGGCAGATCGCCAACATCTCCGGGGAATTATCGACCCCATCGATATCCACACCGAGCTGAAGATAATCCAACAATAATCGTCCAGTGCCACAACCAACATCCAGAACGGGTTGTCCATATTTATTAATCAAATCAAGGTAGAAGAAACGATCAGCCCATTTTGAAGTATCCCCGCGCAGGATATCCCAGGCTTCCGCTAGCAATCCTTTGTACTCGTAATTTTCTTCTGTCATTTTGATCTCCATACCAATTCCAGATCGGTAAATTACTATTTGAAAAGGAAAATTCAAAACGCTTAGAGAACAGACCTATTTAAAACAATAGTCCTTCTATCAGCATTTATGTTAGCAATTCCACCAATTGGAAAAGTTGTATTGGGACAATTATGCCCAAAATCATTGGCTTTTAATATTGGAAAATCATAATCAGCTGTGATATGCAATAATATATCCTCCATCTGCATTGGTGCTTTATCATCATTTTCCAGTCCATCAATAAAACCAATGATGACACCTTTTATCTGATCGAATACACCTATTTGTTTGAGCTGATGGAAATAATAATCACATACTTCTGGTTTAAGATTAATCGCTTCCACTAAAAGAATTGATTCAAAAAAATCTGGAAAATAAGAAGTACCTGCTAGTTTTAATAAACAATTAAGATTTCCACCCAGTAATTTTCCTTCTGCAGAACCTCCCCGTACCGTCACCCGTTTTCCATTGGCTGGAATGTCTCCGGTATTGGCATCGACAAGAATTCTCTTAAATTCAGAAAGATCATAATTCGTAGGCTCATTGCCAAACCCCCACATAACATCATTACCGTGGAAAGTGATCAATCCAGTATATTTGTGAATAGCGTTTAATAAAACAGTTATATCACTGATACCCATAAAGATTTTTGGATTTTTCTGAATCTTTTTCCAATCCAAGTAAGGTAAACAGGCGTTTGCAGTAGATCCTCCCTGAGAACAGATAATTGCTTTAATAGCCGGATCTGCGAACATTAAATTGATATCCTCAGCCTTCTCAAACGGAGATGCTGCATACTTCAATGAGGTAGAAAAAACATGTTTACCAATCACTATGCGGAATCCTAAATTTTCCAATAGACCTACCCCTTGATCAAATTGATTTTTAAACTCATCGGTAACGGGATTCGAAGGGGAAATTATCCCGATCGTGTCGCCTTTGGTTAATCTTTCAGGGAATATAACCATTTTCTTCTCCTTTACCAAAATCACTTAAATTTTTCTAAAGTAATCAATTCGACTTATTGTTTAGTTCGTAAATCCAGACTTTTATAGATTATTGTGTTTGATTGGATATTTTTTTTTTGTCTTTCTCAATTTTTCACAAATCTTTCTGGATAAATTTTACTCTTCTTAAGAAGAATCAAGCATTTTTGCATTGTGAACTTCAATTGAAATATGATTCAGTCCCAGCTCTTTTGGGATGCGGTCTTTATACTCTGCTGGTGATGTTTTAGCATTGGATAGGATCGATATCAGGGCAGCATAGATATTGGGTCCGATCGACCAGACATGCAAATCTGTAACCAGGCTTTCTCCATCGTCCTCAATACTTTGTTTGATTCGTTTCTGAATATCATTGGATGCCTGTTTATCCAGTAGAATCGCACTGGTCGAGCGTAATAGACCAATGGACCACCTCGTGATTAGAATTGCCCCGGCAATCCCCATTAATGGGTCCATCCACACAAAACCAAAATATTTAGCAGTTAGTAATGCAAATATCGCCAAAACAGAGGTTAGAGCATCTGTTACCACATGCAAATAAGCTGACTTCAAATTATGATCATGATGGTGAGCGTGACTACCATGTTCGTGATCATTTTCTTTAACCCCAAGGATGAAGACACTAGCACCATTGACAATTAGACCTATTATCGCCACCAGGATTGCCTGGTTAAAGAAAATTTCAACCGGTTCAAACAAGCGGGTGGAGCTTTCCCAAACCATTAAAAGTGCAAAGACTGCCAGCAGAATTGCCCCGCTAAAACCACCGAGTGCGTTGACTTTACCTGTCCCAAAACTAAATGCCGGATTATGTGCGTTCCTTCTTGCATATATGTAAGCAAATGCGTTAATGCTGAGTGCAGCAGCATGCGATGCCATGTGCAAGCCATCTGCAAGCAGTGCCATCGAACCGAAGAGGATTCCGGCTGCTATCTCCACCACCATCATGGTGGCGGTGATAGCAATCACGATGAAGGTACGTACCTCACCCGGTCGTTTCTTCTCCTGACCGAACGAGTGGCTGTGTTCGAGATTTTTATGGTTGTTTTTGTGCATTGATCGTTGTCTCCTGAAGAAAATTATATTACATCCTCCTTTATAAATAATAATTTCGATAGTATGTCAATCAGAGTTCTCTATGATTCAATCAAATCAGTTCTTTTTGGGTAACAAAAAAAAGGGTTGCCAGCCCAAATCAGGCTGACAACCCAAGTCACTCCATTACTTTTTAGCGGTTAATCACCGGGAAGTAGTAAACATACTTATGTATACCTAACAGTGAAAATTCTTCCGGAGTGGTATTTTGAAGCGTGAAGACAATTGAGTTGGTCTCATAATCATTTTCAATGATCTCAATTCCATCCGTAGTCCATTCGCTTCCATTTTTTACTTCTCCACTTTGCCACCCCATCACCTGGAAACTTTCTACGTCCCAATCTTTTGGATTGTATTCCATTGAGATCTGGACAGGTTTGAGGAATTCAAAGCCTGGTACCAATTCACCGTTTTTGTAAACTTTTAGTGTGAAATGAGTGACAAAATCCATCCCTTCGGGTTTATCCAGGAGAGTAGTATCAAACTGGCTATAAACCACAGTGACATCTTCATTTACTGCCCCAGCCGGGATGTTTATTACTGTCGTGACTGGTAACCCATTCATGGTGCCATGGAAATTAATGATCGTGTCTTCCCCTGGTGTGACATTCTCCGCATGATTTCCTGCAACAATTTTTTGGGAAAGCTGTACTGACGAAGAGGCATTGAACAAATCACTTCCCTGATAGATTGCCTGAATAGCATGGATACCCAGCTCAAAACCAGTGGTGGTTAAAGATGCTTTTCCACCGACAATCGCAACAGGAACTCCATACGCTTCATCATCCACCAAGAATTGAATAGATCCGCCAGGGTTTCCGGAACCCGGAGCAACAACATTTATCTGAGCCATAAATGTTATTTCCGAACCTTCTACACCGGGATTGAGGCTTGAAGCAATACTAACGTGTGTATCAGCCTTAATAATTGTGGGACCAGTGACAGGTTCAGATTGAGATTCATTGAAATTATCATCTCCAGCAAAGGAAGCAATGAAATCTGTTACAGCCAATGTTGTTGGTGTGATCTCACAAGCAGCACTACCATCCAACTGAACGATCGCCTCGCAACGATCAACACCATTACTGATGGTGACCACTGCCCCTACAGGAAGTAAGGTGCCAGGATCGACTGGAGAAACCAAAACTGAGATGGTATAAGGTTGACCAATCACAAATGGTCCGGTGGGCAGGTCAGTAATTTCCAGTGATAGGGAAGCCTTTTTCACTGATAAACCGGTATAGGGTTGTGTGGTAGCAGATGTATTGAAATTTCCATCGCCTGCGTATTGGGCAGTTAATTGCATTTCATCACTAAAGCCTGGAAGCAGATCACAACTACCAGAACCATCTGTCAGATTCCCGGAACATTCATCCACACCATTGGAAACGGTAACCAGACCGGTGGCTTCACCTATACCTGGGGAGAGAACGTCCACGGAGAAGTTGACAGTTACTTTTTCGCCAACCACAACACTATTGGATGATAATCCTGTTATTTCTACAGAAGTATCTGCTTTTTCCACCAAAATGGATGTTTCAACCGTATGAGCTTTGTAATAATCATCACCACTATAAACCAGTTTTACGGTTTGTGTGCCGTACACAAACCCTCCAACCAGATCGCTGGTAGCTGATGATGAAATGTCAAGGGTTTTGGTAGAACCAACGAGCGTATCATTGACATAGAATTGCAGCGTTCCGGTGAGTCTGGGATTATTGATATCATCACCAACTACTACACCAGAGATTGTAAAGGTCTGACCAACAACCGGGTTTTCTACTGAATAGTCAACGAGGATTGTCAAATCACCTTTTTCTACCACCTGCATCCAGGGATCTGATAAATTATTGCTGCCATTGAACCAATCATTTCCGGAGAAAATGGCAGTGATCGGGTGTGTACCTACCCATAAAGCTGTGTAAGGTAACAGTTTGCTGGCCTTCCCTTCGGAATTCAATAGCACAGGCGCTCCATAAGGAACACCGTCAACGATGAATTGAACTGTTCCACTGGTAGGAATTCTCTCACTGGGATCCACACCAAGGATTTGAGCTGTTACGATTACTGAGACACCATAAGGGGAAGGATTTTGATTTGAGGTGAGGATTAATAATGAATCAGCTTTGACAACCTGTTGCGTGATATCTGCAGCACTTGAGTTGTTGAAATTATCATCTCCCAGGTATTCTGCACCGATGGCATGCCAACCAACCACCAAAGTATTTATTTCTTCACTGACTGCCAACCCTTCGGTTAAAAGGACTGGTTCACCAAAATTAGTGCCATCCATTAAGAACTGTACATAACCAGTCGGTTGTCCTGATCCTGGTGCTTCAACATGGATGGATGCTGTGAATTTTACTGTTCCACCAAACACGGAGGGGGAGGTTGAAGAGGACAATAGTAAGCTGGTGTCAGCTTTCTGGACTGACAAATTAGAATAACCTTCCAACAATGATGATTCGAAATTATCATCACCAGCATAATCAGCTTTCAACACTGGATTCGCGGCATTCAGGAAGGTAATCTTACAACTTCCCTTACTGCTTCCATCAAATTCATCCACCACCAACTCAGATTGACATTGATAGGTATCGCCAGAGGTAATGCTAACCACGCCTGTCGGGGTTCCCCAACCCGGGGCGACTGGCACCACATTGAAGAAAATCTCAACGGGTTGCCCGACCACTGGCTCTTCTGGTGAAAATCCAGTGATGGAAACCGCGGAATTGGCTTTTACGACGCTTAGCATGGTCGCATAACTCGCCACATCAGACGTATTGTGGTTCTCACTACCAAGATACTGGGCTGTGATTTCAATCTCTCCGGTTACGTCGGTGGCGATCACACAACTGCCTTCTCCATTAGCATTCAGGGTTACATCACAGGATTCAGAGCCAGCATTCACTTCGACTTTGCCATACGGCATCATCATAGCGGGATCAACCACCGAGACTTTCACAAAGATCGTTGTTTCCTGTCCAACCACCACACTGAGTGGCTCGACATTGGTAATTTCCACTATGGTATCTGCTTGGGCAATGCTTTGTTTGAAAGCTGCTGATTCTTCAACAGTCTGGAAGTATTCATCACCACTATAGCTCACGCTGATATCATAATCACCAGCATCCAGGCGTAATGCTTCCGGAGATTGTGCTTTCCCCTGGCTGTCCAGTTGAACCGGGTCTCCTAAGGCAACACCATCCACAAAGAATTGTACAGTTCCAGTTGGAATAACTTCCGCTCTGATCGCATGCGATACCTGCACTTCGAAACCAACCAGTTGGCTGGCTACAGGATTTTTTACAGTGGACTTAATGGTGAACTGCGGCGTTGCTTTATGAACAGTTTGTACCAGTGGAGTCGTTTTATTGGTACTGGCTTCAAAATGCGTCAGATTTGCAGGTACGAACTCAGCTGTGATATCGTGCTTTCCAGGCCATAGATTGATGTAAGGTACTGACCGCACGGCTTTCCCTTCCACACCTAAAACCATGGGGCTCATGAATTTGACACCATCGATGGATAGCTGAACCATCCCAGCAGGGGTTACCAGGCTTTGAACCTGTTGTGCCACAGTGATGGTGAATTCCAACGAGGTTCCATACTCACTTGGGTCTTCAGATGTTTCAATTGTAAGCGTAGTTTTTGCTGGCGCTATTTCCTGTGTGAAAATTGTAGTTTCACTTGCCACAAAATTAGAGCTTCCTAGGTATTCAGCCGAGAATTGGTATTCACCGTGTGGTAAGTGAACCATCAACAATGTATGTAATGCTTCACTCTCAGCCAACCCCCCTACCAAAGTGACTGAGGTTCCCAGAGCAACTTTGTCACCACCATTTTGATAATAGAATTGCACAGCACCTGTAGGTTTAATTTCTGATTCTTCCTGCTGGGTTACGGTGGCAATCAGTTTGAATGGCTGGCCATACACGCTCTCCCCATCAGTTGAGGAAGTCAAGCTGATACTTGTCGTTGCTTTGTTGACAAGGTGCTCATCCGTAATCGATGAAGGATTGAAATTAATATCTCCAGCGTAAGTAGCTGTGATTGTTTTTCCAATTTCTGACGCACTACTGGACATCAATTCACATGAATTCGCTGCACTGAGATTGATCGTACATTCATTTGTAGGAGCTGAACCATCACTGACGGTGACGATTCCAGTAGGAGTACCTGTAAAGGTTGGATCAATCTCAACGGTTACCACAAACTTTTCTCCATAAACAGAAGGTGATCGGGTGATGTCAGTAATGGTGGTGGTTGTATTTGCTTTTACAATTGTGTGTGTTAATTCCTTGGTTGTTCCAAAGAAAAATTCATCTCCTCCGTAACTCACTGAAACAGTCACATCGCCTACATGCAAGGATGTTAAGCTGCAACTGGCACTGCCATGATCCAATTCAACATTCTGACATGAATCATAGCCATCGCTGATTGTTACGGTTCCGGTAGGTACGCCACTGGTCGCAGAATTGACCTGTACATTCACCACATACTTCTGCCCATAAAAAGAAGGTTCTGCAGTGATCGGAGAAATTGTTAAGGAGGTATTCGCCTTAATGATCGTGTGACTTTCAGTGTCTTGAGATGATTTCAGATAGGTATCTCCGCTGTAAACAGCTGTAATCGTTACCGCTCCAATACTTGTTGAGGGCAAATAACATGAGCCAACTCCAGCGGTAAGTGTGCTGATTTCACAATTATTCGATCCATCACCAACGGTAACCGTACCGGTAGGTGTGGCACTTGTTTCAGAAGTAACAGCTACCTCAACGAGATAGTTAGCGCCATATACACTTGTTGCAGGTGTACTCGCTGTAATGGCTGTGGTGGAGGCTGCTTTGTTTACAGTGTGCGTGGCAGCTTGTGATGTGCTGGATGAATTATAGTTATCATCACCTACATACTGTGCGGTGATATTAAATTCTCCAGGGATTGATGGTGTTAAGAAACAGGAACCTTTTCCAGTTTCCGTTGATATCGGAGCTGAACATTGAGAAGTGCCATCACTGATGGTGACACTTCCACTTGGAATGCCTGCACCAGGAGAAACAGCAACAATCTGCACTTTCACTTCATAGTTATCCTCAAAAACGGAAGGTGAAGGAGTAATCGAAAGGATACTTACGGAAGTACCAGCTTTGTTGATGGTTGGCCCTGCAACTTGTGAAGAACTTGCAAGGTTGAAATCATCATTTCCTGCAAAAGAAGCCGTCAGGGTTTGTCCTTCGACCGCATCCGGTGTGATCTGGCAGGTTGCCTTTCCATCTTGTGCTATCGTTGCGTTACAACTTTCACCTCTTCCATTGCTGATCGTGATACTTGCACCGACCGGAATGGTCGTACCGGGGTTTACCGAAGTTACACTTACATTGACAGTATATGGTTGACCAACAACATAAGACTGTTCGGTGAAATTATCCGTGATGCTTAAATTGATGCTGGCTTTGTCAACAACCAAATTTACAACTGAGGAAATGTTTGAGCTTGTAAAGTATCCATCACCTTGATAAGCAGCGGATATCTTTCCAGTCGCGCTGGAAAGTGGTTTCAACACACAGCTACCAGAACCAGCATTCAGCTCACCTGAGCAGGAATTTACTCCAAAGCTCACCGTTACATTACCGGTTGGTGTACCAGATCCTGGGGTAGCAGCTGCCGTCGCAAAATTAACGGTCACAGATTCGCCAACCACCACATTATCAGGTGCAAAACCAGTGATGTTAACCGATGATGGTGATTTGACAACAGAAATACTTGTCTGTACTTCTCTGGAAGTATAGTAATCATCACCACTGTAAACAACCTTCAATGCGTGCAAACCAACACCTAATCCAGAGATCATATTACTGGTAACAGTGAGACTTTCACCAATTGAGATTGCTGACCCCAAGGTAGAACCATTTACATAGAACTGAATGGTTCCGGTGGGAAGTGGGTGTGGGTTATTGATATTGTCGGCTTCCAGGGTTGCGGTTACCGTAAAGTTTTGACCGAAAACGGGTGAACTTTCACCAAAAGAGTAATCCAGGTTAATGCCGACCCCTTTTTCCACCACCTGATCATAAGGGGTTGCATGGTTATTGCTACCAAGGAAACTGGTATCATCACCGGAGTAAATTGCGGTGATCGGGTGTGTTCCAACCCACAACGCAGTATACGGTAACAACTTACTGGCTTGTCCATTTGCATTCAATGCTACCGGAGCCCCATAATAGACGCCATCCACAATGAATTGAACAGTTCCACTGGTAGGCGCAAGCAGGCTTGGGCTAACTCCTTCAACCGTGGCTGTCACCAGAACCGGCACGCCGTACTGTGAGGGATTCTGGTCAGAGGTGAGGGTGATTTTGGTATTAGCTTTGTCCACGACTTGTGTCAGGGAATCAACATCAGACGCTGCAAACAAATCACTCTCCAGATATTTTGCACTGATGCTGTGATTCCCCACTGCCAGTGTATTAATCCAGCCACTGGTTGCCTTGCCATTGACCAGGCTTACCGGGCTACCAAAATTATTCCCGTCAATCTGGAATTGGACAGAGCCGGTAAGGTTTCCAGCGGCAGGTGCATCAATGCTGACATCTGCCGTAAAGCGAACATTCTGGCCGTAAATTGATGGGGTAAGTGAGGTGCTGATTTCCAAAGAGGTCTTGGCTTTCTCAACATTGATGGCTGTGAAAGCAGGTGACTGGTCTCCATAGAAATTCGTATCTCCTGCATATTCTGCTAATAATATTATGTTTCCTATATGATCAAATGCAACTTCACATTTGCCAAGACCTTCCTGGTCAACATTGGTATTGCATAGACTGATTGAGTTTTCTACTATTTCCACGTTACCACTAGGGATTACGCTACCGGTAAATTGAGGCTCAACTTTGAAATCAATCCTTACCTTTTCTCCAAGCACTGGTTCAGCTGGAGAAAATCCGGTAATGTTCACGCTGGATGTTGCTTTATGAATTTTTAAATTGGTAAAGACAGTGGAAGTTGAACTGTTATGGCTCGTGCTTCCCTGGTAGGTGGCGGTCAGTGTCTTATCGCCTGGGCTGGTGGAAACCAGTTGACAACTTCCTCCCCCTGATCCATCCAATGTAACTGTGCATTCATTCACTCCATTTGAAACTACTACCGATCCTGCTGGAGTTTCAACCCCTGGTTCTGCAACAGAAACTTTCACGGAAACAGTAACCGGTTGACCAACAACAGCTTCCAAAGGACTCGCAGAAAGAATAACTGTGGTGGTGTCAGCTTTAGTGATTTTCACAACCTCAGGGGTTGAGTTCAATACTGATTTGAAGTACTCATCCCCACTGTAACGCACCGAAATTTCATGCTCTCCTGCTGAAAATCTCACCGATTCAGGCATTACAGCTTTTCCATCTTTATCCAGAACGATCTCACCACTGATCGCAACAGCATCATCAAAGAACTTTACTGTGCCGGTGGGGATCACCAACGCCTGTGTCGGATGCGTCAATTGAACCGATAATTTCACCGCTTCGCTGGCGACCGGATCTTTAACATTCGAAGAGATCGCGAAAGATGCATCGGCTTTATTCACAATCTGGATCAATGGTTCATTGCCATCCGCATTATCGCTGACTAAGAATTGTGCGGGATTAGTCGGAGTGTAGTAGGCTGTGATGGCATGTTCACCCGGCCACAAATTATAGTAAGGAATGATGCGGGTAACCTGACCTTCACCATTCAAGGTGAGGATTGGTTTGAATTCCACTCCATCGATGAAAAGTTTGATCGTTCCGGTTGGTTTAACCAGGCTTTCATTCTGTTGTTTTACAGTAATAGTCATAACCAATGCGGTACCATACATGCTGGGGTTCTGACTGGAAGCAATCGTCACTTCTGTTGTAGCCGCTTTAATTGTTTGTGTTCCAACAGAAGATACACTACCCTCGCTATTCGAATTTCCGAGATAAGAAGCGGAGAAACTATAGCTGCCAACTTTTATGTGGTTCGCTATCAGGTAGCTTGAAGGAACAAGGGTGTGCAAATCAGCCGACTGCGCGACACCATTTACCAGTGTTACCGGGCTGCCAATTGAGTTTCCTTCAAAATAGAATTGTACTTGCCCAACGGGTGTTACCACCGATGGTGAAACCGGCGCAACAGTTGCAATGATTTGAATCGGTTGTCCATATACACTGGTTGGCCACGAGCTGGTGGTTACAGTGGTGGTTGTTAAATTTTTCGCAACCGAAAAAGTTACTACACTGGAATCACTGAGATGATTATTTGGATCACCTTCATATTTTGCTTGATAATTATGAGAACCAGCATTTAAATTGGTTGTTGATTGACTACTGGCAGAGCCAGAGGTAAGGGAAACTTTGTTTCCAAAAGTAGCTCCACCGATATAAAATTGAACATTTCCTACTGGTGTTATCGTTCCCGGTAATACTGGACTTACTATTGAATTAAACGATAAGAGTTGACCAAAAACCGGGTTTTGTACCGAGCGAGTTACATTGGTAGAAGTTGAGGTTTTATTAACAGTATGAGATTCTGTATCCGAAGATCCTAGAAAATAATCACTTTCAGGATAAGAAGCAGTTAATGTTTTCCCACCAGCAGAGGATGAAGGTAAAGTACACGATCCCGATCCACCAGAAAGTGAAATTGGGCAGTTATTTGTTCCATCACTAACTGTCACTGTTCCGCCTGGCGTTCCACTACCAGGAGCTACAGCAGCTACACTTACCGCCACCGTGTAATTCTGCCCATAAACAGAAGGATCGGGGAGATCACTTGTGATTGTTGTAGTGGTGCCAACTTTATTGATGGTGTGTGAGCTTGAAGCGCTGGATGAATTATAACCAGTGGAACCTTGATAGGCTGCGCTGATCGATTTTACTCCGATTGAATTGGAAGGTAGAGAACAGGATCCAATCCCATTCAATAATGTGGCTGTACAGCTGGTGGTTCCATCACCAATTAATACAGATCCAACTGGGGTTCCGGAACTGGGTGATTGAGCAGCAACACCGACACTTACAGAATAATTTTGTCCGTACACACTGGGTTCTGGAGAAATACCTGTAATGGAAGTGCTGGTATTCGCTTTTGCGAGCGTAATGGTTGAAGAAGCAGTGCCGGTATGCGAAGAGTCTTTTAAAGTCAATGTGTACGATTTATTCATTGTCGGACTATTGGAGGTGTTGCGATATTCCAAATGTTCAACGATGTAATCTACCGCTGCATCAGTAGCCACTGAAGTGACGACACTGATACCGTCAATATACATTATTGAACCAATTACAGTTCCTCCGGTAGCATCATATGAACCACAGAGGAATTGAAATTGAAGTGGACACGTTTGCCCACTCGCACAAACAGATGAACTAATGGTTGAGTTTTGTGCTGTCCATCCAGTTGTTCCATCCCCACGTTGGGAAAATAATTGTTGTCTTACACCGGTTGAGGAATTGACCAAATATCCATATACATCATAATAATCTTGTGTTTTCTCAGCATACCATCTTACAGATAGTGTGTCACCGGCTTTCGCATAAAAATTACTACTGGTAATTTGTGGTCCATGCCCTACCCCATAACCTGTAGTTACTCCATAAATCTCTAATTTTGCAGCATAACTACCTTCAAATTTAACAGCTGTTTGAACCGTCGCAGTTTGGGTATGCGTCCTTCCATCAGCACTTACGTAAGATGTATTGACTGTCCAACCATTAAAATTCCCGGTTTCAAAACCTGAGTTTAATAGGGAAGCGCTAAAGTTGATCCTCAATCTTCCATTGGAACCGTTGTGCGTGGGATCAATTGTTCCAATCCTGGTTCCATTCCAGGATACGGCATCTCCTGCTACGGACAATAATCCTGAACTCATGATCCGTAGTTGGTCTCCAGCATCTTTGCCACTGGTGATGTCAATATCTACATATCCATCAGTCCAATTATTGCTGGATGATGTAACCGAAACATCTGTATCCAGATATTTCCATCCTTCTTGTACGATATAAGACAATGGATTCAATCCGCTTGCCGATCCCGCAAATACAGATGTGCCGGGAATCATTAAAAAGATAATCAAGGCCAATAAAAATATTTTGTAAAAGTTTTTTTTCATTTTTGTCTCCATTCTTGAAATATTTCTTTTCTCGTAATTTGTGGTTTGTTTTTTTGAAAAATTGAGTTTTTCGAATCAAATAAATAATTTAATAATTTGATTGTTGATTAATAAAGTCAGCAATATCAGAAAAACTATTGATGGTGTAATTTTTCCCGGAATACAATGTCATGTGGTGTTCAGATAGATCCAACCCTAATACCAATAATTTTGGGTCATTTTCTAATAATGATGGGATTTTCTTTGCTTCAGGCATGGTGCTATCAAAAAGCACAAGATCGACTTCATTCGACGATACCTTTTCTAGTTCTGACATTTCATCTATGCTCCTTATTATTTTTATATTTCCATAGTTTAGTAAGGATGATTCCAACCCTGCTAATAGAATTGATCTTCCGAATAAAATTGTGCGTAATGGCGTATTTTTCATATATTAACAACCTTAAATGAGAATGCAGGTGTTTATTCCATTTCTAATAGTAAGAAAAACAAAGGGTTATTACACTCCCTCGTTGGATAATAATTGGATAATGGATGGACAAGATCTGAAAGAAAAGGAAATTCAGTTGATATTTATCTCAAAAGCTACTAACTTTTCAATAAAACGGGGTTGAGGAGTGTTTTTAGGCGGGCTAACACCCGCCTAAAAACACTTTGCCCTTAATTTTTAAAAAGAAACAATTGTTACTTGTATGTAGATAATAATAAAGAAACAATATCAGATAATAGGATCTGTTTGGCGACGTCCTTTTATCAATCCTGATTTAATTGCAATATGAATTGCTTCGCTTCGTGTTTCTATTTCCAGTTTGTTTAATACTTTATTAAAATGGTACTTAATCGTGTGAGGACTTAGATTTAATGCAGATCCTATTTCCTTATATCCCTCACCTAATGCCACCCGTTCTAATATATCCAGTTCCACTGCATTCAACTCATAGATTTCATCAGGAACATGTATCTTGAGAGGTTCATCTACATCTGGAGAACGTCGTTCGAGCGTTCTTCTCATCATTTCCGAAGAAATAACCAATGGTTCACGCAACATTCTCTCTAAATTTGAAAATAAATCCTCCGGGCTTTGGCTTTTGAGAATATAGCCGTTAGCACCAGCCTGGATTGATTCTTGTAAATCCTCATCCCGGTCTGACATGGTCAACATTAAAATTTTTATTTCGGGATATCGCTGTTTAATTAAACGAGTAGTTTCTGGACCGGATAAGCCTGGCATTTGTACATCCATCAAGATCATATTTGGATGATGTTTTTTTAAAAGGTCTAATGCATCTTCCCCACTTCCAGCTGTAGCAACTACATTCAAACACTTCGAGAGGAGTAGATTTTTTAATCCATCAACGATCAATGGGTGATCATCAACGATCATAAATTTCAATTTCTTAAGTTCCACAAATAAAGTTTGAACCGTTATTGGTAACTTTAGTTGAATCTCTGTACCTTTCCCTGCTGTTGATTTAATGGTTAACTTTCCTCCAGCTTCATCAGCCCTTTCCTTCATGATCTTTAAACCAAAATGTCCTTCTTTATCAACATTTTTTGGATCAAAACCCTTTCCATCATCAATTATCGTAATAATCAAATCAATTGGATTTTGAGAAAAAATAATTGATATCGATTTTGCTTCTGCATGTTTACGTGTGTTGGATAAAGATTCCTGAATAATTCTTAAAATATGCAAACGCTTTTTGACTGTTGAAATATCCTCAATATCAATTTCATTCAAACTTAAATTCACTGGTAAACCGGTTAATTGGCGAAAACTTTCAACATAACTGTTTAGCGCTGGAATGAATCCTTTTTGAGGAGCTACTTCTTTGTGTGTCTCATTAATAAATTCCCGGACATTATTGGTTGCATCCTGCGAGACATTCATCAATTGAGCAACACTTGATGCAGCAGTGGTTGTATCCCCCTCTTCAATCAAATTCAGAATTGTTTTAGATTGAAGGTTAATATACCCAAGTACCTGTGCAAGATTATCATGCAACTCCCTGCCCATATTTTTTCTTTCTTGTTCGGCTGCTAACACTCGTTGCTGCCATATAAGTTGTAATTCTGCTTGTTTTTGTATTGTAATATCACGAACGATTAATAACCGTCCTGCTTGTATTCCATCTTTTTCTAATAATATTTGTTGATTGACTTCCAAAGTAGGTTCATCTATTGTGATGGCAGAAAGTACACGAGGGTATCCTTTTTCAGAATGAAATAATTGTTCTAAATCTTCCATTTCTTTAATAATACTTGTTACAAACCGATTATTGATTCCCTGTATTGGTTCATAACCTTTTCGCCTTATGATTTCCAAGATTGCCGGATTATGATCAACAATTCTTTCGTTGCAATCAATGATCATAACACCTTCGTCCAGGGTATCGAATAACCTGTCTCTGGCAATCGGGGTCAAATCTGCTAAATTCTGACGACTGACACCCCAAAATAAGAAAAATGCTGCAATAGCAAAGCCTACAGCCGTCAGATCAAATCCTGGCCAGGGTGTCAGGTTGAAGTTATAGAGTAAGTTGCCAATCACAGGAAATGGAAATACAAATAACATTAATTGAGCATTGCGTTTTTTGTTGGAAGGAAATTCTTTAACCGCTCGAATTAATAAATAAATAGATATGATCAACAAAACATAATAATAGGAAAAAGCCAACCAAAACCAGTAACCATGATGGTAAACGACTAAATTACTATCTGGTGATGGGCTGGGTGTAAAATCTGTCCAAATCAGGGAATGAAATTCATTGGTGAATGCCAAAAGAATCGTAATAATGGGAATAATCCACAAAAGGAATAATTTTGTTTTTGGTAGTGGTTTATTGTAGAAATAAAAATAATAGATAAATAAAAACAAAAAGCCGGGTGTGGAAAAAATTCCTATATATTGAATTTTCGACCAAAAGATTTTTCCTTCAACCGGGACTGATGCCAGGTCTAATGCTGATGAAAAAGTCCAGAGAGCTACGGCACTGATAAAATAACCTAACATATTCCCAGAACGGCTTTTTTTTCGTCCAAAAACAACGATTGCCACCCCAATAAGGATACTTGTGATCAGTAGATTTATTAGTGAAAAAGAGGATAGGATGTAATTATTGATGTTCAAGATGATTTTTACCTTGTATAATTTTACATGTAAAATCATAATTTATTAGTTTTCTAATAATAGGAAAAGTTGATCGGCAGATGGCCTGGATGCCGTTTTTCCAATATTTAGCGCTTTACTTCTTTATACCTTTCGGTAACCATCTCCAATGCAGTCTTGGATGCAATCCATACCTGAAATTTTGAAGTCCATCTTTACTCAAACTGTTTCCAATATTATTGGTTTGTATCTAAGAAAATATTAAGACAAAAATTGTCCAATTAATGGTATGATTTGGTTAAGAGGTATTATGCCTGACGATCGTTTCGGAAGAAATATTCATTATCTGCGCATCAGTTTGACTGACCATTGTAATTTGCGTTGTCAATACTGTATGCCGGAGGATATGACTTTTCGCCCCAATAAAGATCTTATGCAGGATGAAGAAATCATTCTGTTATTGAATTTATTTACTTCGCTTGGCTTTGATAAAATCCGATTGACAGGGGGAGAGCCAACGATTCGTGCGAATGTGGTTGATCTGGTACGGAATATGGCACACACCCCTGGCGTGGAATCACTTTCCATGACCACCAACGGTGTCCTGATGGGAAAACTGGCTGCACCACTTAAATCTGCCGGTCTTCAGCGGGTAAATATCAGCCTGGATACCCTGGATGCGAAACGATTTAAATCGCTTACCCGTTGGGGAAATTTTGATCAGGTTTGGGAGGGAATTCAGGCAGCTGAGGCAGCTGGTCTGACACCACTCAAGTTGAATATGGTGGTTGTTCGTGGTCATAATTTTGAGGACATTGTCCCCATGGCCCGCCTGACCTTTGAGCATGACTGGCAGATCCGCTTCATTGAAATGATGCCTTTTGCTGGTCAGACCGATTTCCAAACCAACCTGGTGGTGAGTGATGCCGAAATTCTTGAAATGGTATCCAAATCGATCGGCCAACCGACAATGTTGAACAACGGCATTCTGGATGGAGAAGCTAGGTTATATCAATTTCCGGGAGCACTGGGGACACTGGGTTTCATCTCGTCAGTGACCAACCCATTCTGTGCCGGCTGCACCCGGGCAAGGTTGACAGCTGATGGAAAACTGAGATTATGCCTGCTAAAGGAAAAAGAAGTTGACCTCCTCACCCCACTACGTGCTGGTGCCACACTCGAAGATTTGCGAGCCTTGATCCTGGATGGCATCTGGTGGAAACCCTGGGGACACGGATTGGCACAGGGAGAAATCGCCACCAATCGTACCATGAGCCAAATCGGGGGATAAGTCCCACCTCTCTAAAACCTCTACATTGATTTGACATTTGATGATTAAATCAGTATTATTTCGATATGAAATAATTTGATTCGGAGGTAACTATGCCAACCCATTATCAGGGATCGCCAGAAGAAGAATTAGCGCTTGATACGTATATTAAATTGACTCGTGCGACCGATACGATTCACGCACGTCTCTCTCTGGCCAGTTCGATGCAGGCATTGACCATCAGTCAGTTTGGTGTTCTGGAAGCCCTATTTCATCTGGGCCCTCAGGCTCAAAATATTCTTGGGGAGAAAATATTAAAAAGCAATTCTAATATGACCACGGTGATTGATAATCTTGAAAAGCGCCAACTCGTACGTCGCGAACGGGCACCAGATGACCGCCGTAAAATCATTGTTCACCTCACCGAGAGTGGCCAGGAATTAATCAGCAGTATTTTTCCAATGCATGTCAAAGCCATACAAGAGCAATTCTCGGTGTTAACAATCGAAGAAAAAGAGATGCTGTGCGACTTATTGAAAAAATTAGGCAAGCGTTAGCATCTTTTTAACATAGTAATCAGGATAAATATCCTGGAAGGGAATAAAAAAAATGGAAAAACCACTTCATATTCTAGCTTTTGCAGGAAGTTTACGCAAAGAATCATACAATCGAAAAGTTCTATCATTAGCTTGTACCTTATTACCAGAAGGAACCAGTTTCGAGGTCTTTGACTTGAACGAAATACCATTATTTAATGTAGATATTGAAGCACTAGGCTACCCGGAATCGGTGTCCAAATTTCGACAAGCAATCCAAAATGCTGATGCGATCTTAATTGCCAGCCCGGAATATAACAGTTCCATCTCTGGTGTATTGAAGAATGCATTGGATTGGGCATCCCGCTCAGAAAACAGGCAACCTAATCCCCTGATTAAAAAACCAGTCGCAATTATCGGTGTTGGTGAAAGGGGTGGAACATCAAGGTCACAATATCATCTGCGGCAAGTTTTGAATCATCTTAATATGTTCGTGATTAACAAGCCAGAAATACTCATCAGTTTATCTAGTGAGAAAACCTTTGATGACCAGGGCAATCTGATTGACGAATTTGCTATAAATCTGATCAAAAAATTATTATCCTCATTGATTGATTTCACTTATCAAATCCGAAAATAGGTTTCCTTTTAAAAAATTGGGGTTAGCGAGTGTTTTTGGCATACGTCCGCATACCAAAAACACCCGGAGTGCTAATTATTGAGATGAAACGAAAATAGTCTGAACTAGAAATTCGAAAAGAATAAATCGATATCTTTTTCGCTAATTTTCTCTTTTAAATTGGTTTCAATTTTTACCATGGCTTTAAATTCTCTGGCAATGCAGGTTCTTAAGTGTTTTCGATTGGCACTAAACGATAAACACCAGGAATTGTGATAATCCCGAAATGCATTCGTGTGCGAGCCCAAGCGGCTATAACAATCCGCTCGTAATAATAAAGCCAAAACAAAATAACGATCCAATGTTAAACATTGCGAAAATTCCTTCACTGCCTGATCCAGAAGGCTTTGCATCCAGTAGTTTTTTCCCAACAAATAATACAGATACGGATTTGCAGGATTTATTTCACAGGCGAATTGTAAAACATGTTCGGCTTCTTCGATTTCGGCACCGGGGAGCAATGCCTTTGCCAATAATGCCTGCGATGAATTCGGGAGAATATTTTGGATTATCCTGTGTAAAAGAATAAGCTCCTCTTTTCGATGCATCTCACTGGCAATAATGGTTCTGTACCCATACCAAATTGGATTTACGGGTTTGGAATAAAGCAATTGATTCAATACGGTGAGTGCATCCTTGAATCTGAATTGTTGAATCAATGAATGAATCTGTTCTGAATGATTTAAAGATGTTGATTCCATTTTTCCTCGTATTTAATAGAAATATTGTTCTATTATCAACTAAAAATTCATATTAATCAAGGCTTAAATAGAAATTTTAAGAATCTTAAACCGGGGTTGACTAGTTTTTTTGGCAGGCATCACCGCCAAAAAAAACCCTTATCTGTAAATTGAAATTATTTCTTTTGTTTTTTATTTAAGGTGAGAAAGGAATGTTTCTAATTTGAATGGTTTACGGAATCCAACGGATGGAATAAACTCCATCCACCAATGTCAGGAGCTCTTCAGAATTACTGGAATCCCAAAGGACAATTTCTGAGCCATCAACCAGGCCTGTCAATGTATCTCTCAAGAAAGAAACCCTGGAACCATCAGGACTCCAGGAATATTGGACAACCATTAATGAAAGATCATCCGAGATTTTTTGAAAGGAGCCATCAGTTTTTATCCACCACAATTCTCTTTGAGGAATTTTTGGATCCACCTGAACCGCTGCAATGACACCGGTTCCAGCGGGATGACAAGCTGGATAATAATAATTGTAGCCAAGCTCAAACAATTCGCTGCTGGTAAAGAAATCACGCTGACCTGTGAGAATTTCAACACGATAAATTATGGAAACGATCGGCAAGCCTTCTTCGCGAACATTGGAATAAAAGAAATAGCGCTCATCCGGTGACCAACAACCCGTATCCTCACTGGAACTATCAGAGAAAATTGGTGTCTTACTATCCGAATGAATGATTTCGATGCCTTTATTCGTACCTTTCCAGACCGTTACCCATTGTCCATTGGATGACCAGACAGGATCATATCCAATTTGATTTGGATCTTTGAAAATTGACTGGGTAACACCGGTTATCAGGTTTAAAAGAAAAGGTGCTGGTAAATCCCAGGTGATTTCATTGTTTTCAACAATAGATTTCTCGATGGTGAAAACAATTTCATCTCTTTTGGGATTCCAGTTCAGACTTAAACATCGATCCGAGCCGCAATTCAGAATCTTTTTTGGGTCTTTGCCATTGCGATCAATTAACCAAAGATCGCTTCCGGATTGTGCATTTCGTTGGGAAAATAGAATTTGCTCCCCATCCGGAGAAACTGTAAAATCGAAAACCATTCCATCTGTCTCAGTTAATCTGGTTAGTGTTGAAGGTGAATGGGGAGCCATGCGAAACAATTCTTTTCCACCAGATTCGGCTTTGAGAAGTCCTATCTCTGGCTCTCGAATATATGAATGCCATTCGATGGGTTTGAGCTTGGGATGATCCGCCAACTCTTCAATTTCTATCGCTTCAAATCCAAATCGAAGCAGCTGACCGGAAGGAATTAATTCCACAGGTTGCCAGATTGCCAGATCTTCTTCCAACCAGGTCCATTGTCCGGCGACTTGTGGATCTATAATGAATGAATCAGCAATAAATTGCGGATCCACATCTTGAGAAAATTGAAATTGAAGCTTTGGAGATATACTGATAACTTCAGAAGCATTCGTCCATTGTGCTCTTACTTGAAACCCATCCACCAAATTTATAGCTGTTTTGGTTATAAAAGTAAGTATGAATGGCGATAAGAACAGAAAGATAACCACCATAAATACTATAAAAATCGGGTTTTTGTAGATTTTCTTCCTTGTCATTTTTAAATTGTATCAGATGGAATATTACCGCACCCGCAGATGGATCAATGTGCCTTCACCAGGTTGGCTAATTACCTTTATTGTTGCACCAATTCCTTCCGCGCGTTCCTGCATAAATCCAATCCCAAAATGAGTAGACTTAATATCGTCAGGATCAAAACCGATGCCATTATCCTCAATCATTAAATTAATTTGGGAAGATTCAACATGAAACAGAATTTTCACCTGGCTTGGGGATGCATGTTTGGCGACATTATTTAACGCTTCCTGAGCGATGCGATATATAACCAGTTTTTGATCACCGGTTAAGGATGATTGTGAATCAATTTTTTCTGTGTATTGGATCTGAATTCCACTGCGACCTGTAAAAGCATCCATCAAATGTTGTAAAAGTTCTTTTGGATTTGCCTCAGTAATAGCGTTTGGTCGTAATTCCATTAAGAGTGTCCGCATTTCCGCGAGTGCTCCCCGGGCTAACTGGCGCATTTCTGTTAATCTTCTTTCGGCTTCGGGTTTGTTAACTTCGTATAAACGTGGTAATACTTCTGCAATCAGACTGGTCGAAAAAAGCGTCTGGGTTACTGAATCATGCAGTTCGCGTGCCAGCCGGTTGCGTTCATTGGAAACAGCCGCTAATTGCACTTCTTTTCGCAAAGTTGAATTCTCGATTGCCAATGCTGCTTGTTCAGCGATCATCATCGCCAATCGGGTGGTTTCTTCATCAAATTCACGGTGCGTTCGATAGAAAAATCTCAAAGACCCAAATAATTTTCCACGAACCAACAAAGGGGTTACCAATCCACAAGCATAATTATCTGCTATTAAGCTCATGATTTCAAAAATGCGTGGATTTTCTTTATCAAAATTACTCTTTTTATATTCCTCAATTTCTGCTTTATAATCTGATTCGATCACAAATTCCCCTCTTGATAATCGAGTCTGTAAATCACTCTGTGGATTTGAAACGGTGAATGCAGAAAATACTTCAAACAGGTGTTGTGGAAATGAACCCGAAACCACGGTGCTGAGTGGTTGATCCTCAGTTTCATGATAGCGGATAGATAAGTCTGCCTCCATCATTTTGTGAGCTTGCTCTACAATGAAATGTAAAAGATCCTCCAAATCTTTGTTTGAATTCAAGGCTTTGAGAATATCTCGTAACCCTTCCGCCACCCTTTGACGGCGCTCACTTTCCTGGCGTCGTTCCTGTTCAAGATGATATAGCCGCGCATTTTCCAATGCTATCGATGCCAATCCGGTGAAAATTTGAATGTAATTTTCTTCCACATCATCAAAGAATCCAGGAGAATGATGTACCAACACCAGCTCACCAATAATCCGATCCTGCACTTTTAACACCAATCCCATCCATGCTCGAATACAGGAATTTGTTGGGTAATTGCAACTTCGATAGGCTTTAGCGCAGGGAGAATTATCCTCGACATCCGAGATTTTCAACGCTTTTTTGCTCTGTAACAAGGTTTGGTCGAGCTTATTCTCTATCGAGTAACGATCACCTAATTGATAAATCTGGGTCAGACAACCAGTTGTTGCTTGAATTTCTAAAACATCTTTATCTAGTTTGAGTAATGCACAACCATCATACTCAACCAATTTTTTCAATTCAATTAATACTGCGGTAAGTAATTCATCCTTGGACAGGATTGATCCAAAAATTCTGCTAATTTGCAACAAGGAAACCAATGATTGGGTACGTTCAAATATTTGATCTTCCAAATACTCTTTGACCCGCACCTGATCGGTCACATCCGTTGCTGCGTCTAAAAATCCGAAAATTTTTCCATCTTCTTCCAGAGGTGTCAGTAAAATATCCCAATATGATTCAATGCCCTGCGTATTGGTATATAAGGCAGGTTCTCTAACTACTTCTCCTGCCAGTACACGTTGAAACACATCAGAAAAAAAATCTTCTGTTCCAGGTGCAACATCAAAAAAAGATACGCCTGGTTGCAGTGCCTCAGCCTTTGTATACGTGTATTGTTTAATAAAACCAGCCCACGTAGGGTTAAAGCGAACCAGGCGTAATTTTTTGTCAAATATTGCCAGACCAATAGGAATCTTCTCAAAAAGCAAATCGATCACATATTTATTGAATTCAGGAATCATACCAATAATATACAGGATGTCATACAATCTATCAACTAAATCAGGCCAATTATTTGAAATGCTCCTTTATGATTGATACCTCAATTCTTTCCATACAAACATGCCTTCATTTGCAAATACTGGTCCTTATCAAGCGGGAAAATACTAGCTTTGACCAATAAAAGCCTTAAATCCGATTTTAACTCAATCGTTGCATAAAATAGATTCATGATGAGGTCAGTATCATCATCTGCAGCAATCCGATTGATGGAAAAACTGCCACAACCTTGGCAATAGTGGATGATCATTAATTCGCCAGGCGATGATCCATATTTATTGCGAGTACGCTTCCAGGACAATCCTATCGGACGCATAACTGATTTACAGGCACTCATTCGGTCACCAGATTGAAGTAAATCCACATGCTTTGATGACAAACAATAGGGACAATGGTTACGGTGATTTACACCGGAAAGTACCGGGTCAGAACTGACCAACTGCTTGCAGTGCATACAGGTGAATCCAACTACCTGTTGAAACAGATCTATGTGATTTAAATACCGATATCCTTTTTTAATTCTTGAATCAGGTTTTTTTCGAATAGACTCATAAATTGTATTAAGATTATTTTTCATAGTAAAAAATCCTCTTTTAAACGCAGATAACTTTGATAACGACGTGGACTTATTTGGTTATTCACAACGGCCTGCCTTACTGCACAACCTGGCTCATCCTCATGTTGGCAATCCAATTTAAATTTACAATTTCCTAAATATGGACGGATATCTCTGAAATACCAATCCAGATCATCAGGATCAATATCCCATAAACCAAATTCACGAGTACCAGGCGAATCAATCAGGAAAGTTTGATCATCGATGGATAACAAACGCATGGCTGAAGTGGTATGTCTGCCTTTGCCGGTGATGGAGTTTACTGCGCTCACCCTGGAATCCAAACCTTGGATTAGTGAGTTCAAAAGCGAAGTTTTCCCAACCCCGGATTTACCGATCAGCACAGAATTTTTATCTTTGAGTGCTTTGTGTAAGTTGTCAAACCCAATATTATTAACACTGCTGGTCAGCAATACCGGATACCCAATTTTTTGATACACTGTGAGAGATTCATACAGTTCGGTGCTCGCGGGATTCTGTTCCATCAGATCCATTTTTGTGATGACGATCGACACTGGTAAATCCACCGCTTCGGCCATAACCAGATAACGATCCAGTAAATTCCATTTGGGTTCGGGATTTGCTGCCGCAAACACGGCAATCACATGATTGACATTACTTGCCAACACCTGTTCAATCATTTGACCGCCTGGTCGCGTGGCTGACGATCTTGATAATTGATTCTGTCTTGGCAGGCGTTCCATGACGATTGGTTGCCCTGCATGATGATTCTGAACCAGCACCTGATCACCAACCACAATCGAGTTCTCCAGTGATCTGGCAGATGATGGTACTTCGTTTTTTTGATGATTGTTATCACCGAAAAACCGAAAATTACGGCTGATCTGACAAACGACTTCCTGTCCATCTAACATCACATAACAATGTGATGTGGATTTAAAACTAACGATTCCCATCCGCTTGGATGTAATTGTTGTATTCATTGTTCTTCCTAAGATCTCTCGCGAGATAAAAAAACCAGCCACATGAATTTCGTGGCTGGCAAAATCGTACAAGGAAAATGAGTAAAAAAGGTGTTTGCTTTGAATGGAAGATTCTTACAAACGTTGTCTTCTCATTGATTCCATTTTTAAATGAAAACCACGAGTACAAGAGAGCACTCGTGGTTGAAATGGCAAATCAATGACCGCCGGATTTAACCAGTGCACTCCTGTAATTTATGTAAGACAACGACCAAAGCTTTATTAGACAAAAAAACCTTTTCCTTTTGAATTTTTTAAGAGTGTATCGAAATTCAGGATGAGCGTCAAGGGTAAAAGTGGGTCATCCAGCAAAAACCAATCAACTGGATATCTAACCCCTATCCATTTGACCAGTTTTTTTAGTTGGTGAAATCTTTGTGTCTATTTTTTTAAAATTATTAGGTGCAGAGTGATTTTAGGATGGCTTACGCCATCCTAAAATCACTCATCAACCTCTGTTTTTTGGGGTGATAGAAAATTTGGTTTTCTATTTTATAAGTAAATATTAATATCCAGGAAAGTTGGACAGTGAAGCGGTTTTCAATTATCATTTCCTATCTGATGGAGAATTCACCCAATCAACAACCAACTCAATTGCCCAACTGGATTCAGCATCTGTTTCCACGCATGACTGTTTATTGGTTGCGAACGCCAATCTGGTTTCATCAGGCAGTACGGTTTGGCATGGTTGGAGTCCTTAATACAGGCGTTGATTTAGGATCCTACTGGTTATTAACCCGCTTGGTCCCATTTTTTGGCAGCGCACCTGTCATTGCAAAAGCAGTTTCCTACGTGTTAGCTGTTATTAACAGTTATATTTGGAATAAGCGATTCACATTTCGAATCCAAAAAAAGTCGCCAAGGCTTTTTATCGTTTTTTTCACCATCAATCTGATCGCCGTAGGAATCAACAGTGGTTTGATGGCATTATCTCTGCATGTGCTCAAAATTCCTGAGTGGGCTGGTTTATTAATGGCAACCGTAATTACCATGACATGGAATTTTACAACCAGCAAGTTTTTTGTTTTTAAATCACCATCAAACAATAACAAAGTTACTTTTTGAGTAGACTTTTAATTCGGTTCTGCAGGTAAGGACTGAAATATCCAAAATAGCGCTGTTGCAATTCGGGATTTTGCCAATCTTTTCCTGTTACCGCGCCACGACAGGTCACTGCCCCACATCCACAGGGAAATTCATCGAAGTGATTATCCTCACTCATCGCATAATCAAAACAGATCTCATCCCCTGGTAGTATTTCCCGTATGGCAATCAGAGAAATGGGTGTATTAAAACCAGCATTTGGATTACAGGAATGATTGAAGTAATCTGCTGGATCACCTTCAACATAGGGAACTTGAAATAAGTGATCCCAAATTTGCAAACCATGTGATTTGAAAAATGGCGATAATTTCTCATATTCCTCTTGACTGACCACACGGCCGCCCCACATTGCCAATAATTCTTCTTTTTGTATGGGCTCGGTAGCAAAGAGTCCAAAACTGCCTTTCTGGGCGAATGTCCGCATCTCAATTTTAGGGTTCAGGTAGGAATGTGGTTGGTTCTGCATAATTGTGGGGGCACCTTTCATTTTCAAATGGTAGCAATGGCGAAATTTGCACTGATTATAATCTAAAGGAGATCATCCACCCACAAAACGAGATTTGTTTGACTGCTCCATCCAAATCTGCTTTTCTCAACAATGGTAAATCATGATCCAGAATCCAATAATATTCATCGTCCCAGGTGTCTGCATATTGATTTTGTTTTTCTTGAAGAACCTGAATATTCGGGAACATCAAATCGCCAATAATCATCCTTCCGCCGGGACGCAGATGATCCTTTTTATACTTCTGAAGCTGAATGATTTTCTCCTCGATGGGAAAATGATGAAATACATAAGCTGAGACAATTAAATCATAGGATTTTGGGAACGCAGGTGGTAATGGCTGGCGGACATCTGCAATTGCAAAATGAAGACCAGGAAATTTCTCTATTGCCTTTTGCACCATTTTTGGAGAAAAATCGGTTCCCCATACTTTACAACCAGATATTGAAAACATTGCACTGAGATTACCGGTTCCACAGCCCAGATCCAGTACACTTTCATCAGGATTAGGATCGGCTGCTTCAACAATTGCTTTCAATAAATCTGAATACCCTGCAAAGGGAAAACCAGATTCTGCAGCGACTTCTTCGTCGTAATGCGCTGCCCATGGATCGAACAATTCTGGATTAAATTCCATTGATTAACCTCTGTTTATAATCAAGTAGGTCCATTAAAACGCATAATTGAACAATTAGCAACCTCAAACCCAATTTATCGAGTCGTTTGTAAGATAAAAATCACATTATTGCTTTGTTTTTTGTGAGGTTTTACACATAATACATATGTAATATGTGTAAATTTACACATTTTTCAATTGTATTATGTGATATAATTTAAATTAGACGTAAAAACTAACGTTTTTTTTGAAACGGAGGTCTACCATGAACCGAGATGCAATTCAGAATTTGATAAAATGGAAGGACTCAAAATTCCGAAAACCTTTGGTAATTAAAGGTGCCCGGCAGGTAGGAAAAACATGGTTGATGAAAGAATTTGGTCGGCAAAATTATTCCTCTGTAGCCTACGTTAATTTTGAAAATAATGATCGTATGATGCGATTGTTCCAGGATGATTACGATGTTGATCGAATAATTTTTGGCTTGCAAATTGAGACAGACATTCAAATCAACAACGAAACGCTCATTATTTTTGATGAAATTCAGGAAGTACCAAAAGCACTCACTGCACTCAAGTATTTTCAAGAAAATGCACCACAATATCATGTGTTATCTGCTGGAAGTGCACTTGGAGTAGCCCTGCATGAGGGTTTTTCTTTTCCGGTTGGTAAAGTTGATTTTTTGGAACTTTATCCAATGACTTTTCTGGAATTCCTTCAAGCCAGTAACAATGTGCAGCTTGCTGAATTGATCAAAGCAAATAATTTTGATTTAATGACCGTTTTTAAAGATAGATTAATCGACTCATTAAAACAATATTATTTCATTGGTGGTATGCCAGAAGCAATTTTTGTTTATAAGGAAACCAGGGATCTAAATGAGGTTCGGGAGGTACATCGTCGTTTATTATTTGCTTATGAGCAGGATTTTTCTAAACATGTGCCCACTACAATTTTACCGCGCGTGAGACTTATCTGGAATTCAATCCCATCTCAGCTGGCAAGAGAAAACCGCAAATTTATTTATGGATTGGTAAAAGAAGGTGCGAGAGCACGAGAATTCGAAGTCGCCTTTCAATGGCTGCTTGATATGGATCTGGTTGTCAAAGTTTTCCGGATTTCAAAACCTGATGTACCACTAAGTGCGTATCAAGATATAAATACATTTAAATTATTCATGAATGATGTTGGTTTATTAAGTACATTCAGCAATCTTGATATGAAAAGCTTATTGGAAGGTAATCAGATATTTGAAGAATTCAAAGGTGCTTTGACAGAACAATATGTGTTCCAAGAATTACGGTCATTAAAGAATTTAATACCCTATTACTGGTCTGCTGATAAAGGAATGGCGGAAATTGACTTTATAATTGAAACTTCAAGTAATGTGGTACCTTTTGAAGTAAAAGCTTCCTATAATTTAAAAGCAAAGAGCCTGAGGAGTTACTATGATCGTTACCAACCTGAAAAATCTATTCGTACTTCAATGGCTAATTTTCGGGATGAAGGTTGGTTGGTGAATATTCCACTGTATGCCATTTCCCAGTTCAGAGAAATCCTCAATTCAGCAAAAGAAAACTAATCATCCTGGCGAAAGATTCCTCCTAATAAACAAATTTCAATCACGTCTTACTTCACTCCTCAAATAACAATTGTGATGGTAATATCATTGCATTTAGAGAAAGTATCAAACCATTGAAAAATCAAAAATATTTCTTAACTTATATATATTTTTTATCCTTCATCTCCCTGGGTCTGGTTAGTGGAGCAATAGGTCCATCCATACCCTCCTTAGCTGAGAACACCAATAGTTCATTAAATGAAATCAGTTCACTGTTTATATTTAGCTCATTAGGATATGT